>Ga0247842_10001935_pt1 | contig 32377 bp, 37 predicted proteins | sample LaCruzMarch2015__3_FD_192411 | JGI IMG/M metagenome (GOLD analysis project Ga0247842, IMG submission 192411) | Freshwater microbial communities from meromictic Lake La Cruz, Castile-La Mancha, Spain - LaCruzMarch2015_19m | ecosystem: Environmental > Aquatic > Freshwater > Lake | place: Spain...
ATTACCAGACAATCAAATAGCCCCAGTTCAAAATATTATTGAACAAGTCATTCATAAGGTTCAATCGGTTCCATTGTTGTCAGAATTAGACGAAAATGGCAATCGTATTATTTATTTGAAAAAAGATGTATTATTACAAAGATGGAATAATATTATTTTAAATTATAACGGTGGAACTTTAGATATCTTTTATAATGGAAAATTAGTAAAATCTGCGATCGAAGTGGTTCCTTATTTAACTTATGATACTTTAGTCGTAGGTGCAAAAAATGGAATTAGTGGAGGAATCGCTAATGTCGTATATTTTAAAGAACCCTTGGATATTTTTAAAGTAAATAACTTATATTCTTCTATGAAAGATAAAGATCCTCCTTCGATCTCTATGAATAATGAAACAATTATTCCACAAGTGTAATGTATAATATAATCTAAATTGTAAATTAAATTATATTTTAGAAAATTTCTAGACGTAATATATATAAATGGATATTAAAGGTATATTATTAATTTTATTTATCATTGTATTACTCTTTATTGTGATTCGTTATATTATGAAAGATGTAAATACGTTAACTGGATTAGAAGACGGTAAAACAATGCAAAAGATTGCAGCAGAAGATTTAGATACAGGCGATACTTCTGCTAGCACAAGTAATTTTTCCTATTCAATATGGTTTTTTATTGACGATTGGAATTATAGATATGGTGAATCAAAAGTTATTTTTGGAAGAATGAGTGGCGGAGAAGGACCTTGTCCATTGGTTGTTTTAGGAACTACGCAAAATAATGTAGTTATTAGTATGCAAGTTTATCCTGGAACGGATAATGTATCAGATACAAGTGGAACAAATTCGGTTGTTCACACATGTAACGTCTCCAACGTTCCACTTCAAAAATGGGTCAATTTAATTATTAGTGCTTATGGACGATCTTTAGATGTTTATATTGATGGAAAATTAGTTCGAACTTGTGTTTTACCTGGAGTTTCAAAAGTAGATGGATCAACCCCTGTATTTGTAACTCCAAATGGAGGATTTTCTGGATGGACATCCACTTTTCAATATTGGGCGGAATCATGTGATCCACAAAAGGCTTGGGATATTTATAAGAAAGGATATGGAGGAAGTATATTAGGTGGTACTTTGGGTAAATATACATTGAAAGTTTCTATTATGGAAGGAGATACTGAAGATGCAAGTTGGGAAATTTAATAACCTTTTCTTTATAATATATATATAAAAGAGATGGATAAACAATTTTCTTCTTCTGCTAATAATATCGGCAATTCTACCAAGGAATTTTTAGAATCCAATAGTTTAATTGGTAAAATGGCTTTTGTATTACTTGTCTTATTTCTTTATGTTATATTATTAAGAATTGGAATTACTATTTTAGGATGGTTTTATACTTCTAGTAGTGGTTCCCCCAAATTAATTGATGGTATGGTGGATGCAAAGCAATTGTTAGTAATTACACAAGACCCATCAACAAGTGGTTCAATAACAATCAATCGTTCTGTAAATGCTTCTGATGGTATTGAATTTACATGGTCTGTATGGATTTACATTGATGATTTAACTTATAATTCAGGTAAATACAAATGTGTTTTTTTCAAAGGAAATGATGGTGTTCAAGAAACTGGATTGAATTTTCCTAATAATGCTCCAGGTCTTTACATTGGACCAGATACGAATAATTTAGTAGTAATTATGAATACGTTTAGCGTGATTAACGAAAAAATTACCATTCAAGATATTCCATTAAATAAATGGGTAAATGTGATTATTCGATGTGAAAATACGACGTTAGATGTTTACATTAATGGCACCATTGCGAAAAGTCATCTTTTACACGGTGTCCCAAAACAAAATTACGGAGATGTATATGTCGGTATGAATGGAGGGTTTTCTGGAAATATTTCCAATTTACATTATTTTAATTATGCTTTAGGAGTTGCTGCGATTCAGAAAATTGCCGCCAACGGACCAAATACAAGTATGGTTGGATCGAGTGGTAAAAATATGAAAGACTCACGATATTTATCGTTACGATGGTATTTCTATGGAGAAGGAGATGCATATAATCCAACTCGCACCTTGGCCCAAAAACAAACCATGTTTTAAAAATGTTGTAATAATATAATTTATTTTTTTTTGTAATCTACAAAAAAGATAAAATAATAAAATATAGTATAATGAAACGAAACATTTCTTTTAATGAAACTTTTCCAAAATATGAAAAAAGGAAACGAGATTCTGAATCTGATGAAGACGAGGATGACTCGATTGAAAAAATGGAAAACAGAGAGTTCAAAAGAAATTATAAGAATCAATTTAATGAAAATGGAAAATATCTAGCTAGACAAAGTAATGCTGCCAATCAACTAATGTCTATCAATGAATGGGAAAATTTAGATTCTGAAAGTGGACCCAAAGCATCATATACTGGCGTGCTTGAGTTACAAGAAGGTCCTGAAATACAAGCTAATTTAAATGCAATGAAAAATAGAGGATACAAATACAAACCAAGAATTAATAAAAAAACAGGCGAAGATATATCGAAAAAAGGAATTTGGGGTGGAAAAACAAGAAAGGGTAAAAAGGGAAAAAAAACAAAGAAAACAAAAAAAACAAAAAAAGGAAAAAAATCGAGAAAGATGAGAAAGTCAAGAAAATAAAAAAGAGTATTATAGTATTATAACAGCAATGTCTTGTTTAGGTCCCTTTTATAATCCAGTGCCACCAAGAGAATGGTCAAGAGTTCAAAATCAGTGCACTTATTTAACAGGTTCTCCTCCTACCACCATTAATGTTCCTTTGCTTGGAATAACTGTTCCATTTAATGCACTTGCCTATCAAGTTGCTCTTATAAATAAAGGGAATGTTCTTCAATATAAAAAAAATAGTTCCAATTTGACAAAAAATCAACGTTATTCACAAATAGCCAAAGGTATGTGGACAAATCGCAACACTACTTGGGCTACTCAATCGGATAAGTATTCGAATCCAAATACACAAAGTTTAAAACGTGTAGGAGCGGAAACGATCCTAGTCAATGGGATTCCAATTCCTGATGGTGGAAATTTATTGTGCAATGTTACGGAAAATCCAATAACAGGAGAAACTGTGGTTCAGCCAGCGAATCAAAATTATCACCCGACTTCTGATTCCGATGTTCCTGGTCGCATTCAACAATTATATTGGAATGAAAGAATTCAAACATGGTATCCACGTCAACGTTATACCATGAATAATAGCACGGATAAATGGCCAATTAATTCTAAAGCTATTTTTCCAGTGGATGGATTTACACCTCCTATTATTCCAGAACCAACACCAGAACCAACACCAGATAGTGGTCTTGTATGCACATGCGATCAATAATGATTATAAAGTCGATCCTAGTTTCCAACGACTTTTATCAATAAAACAATTATTCTTTTTCTTAAAAAACTTTCCTTGTGGTCCACACATGGTTTCTGATTGTCGAGCTTTTACACAATCCGAGTAATCAATATCATCATTTCTTTCACCAGAAACTAAATATTCTATTTTTTCATCATCATGTTCACGATTACTAACTGAATCAATAATGGGAAATAATGCACATTTTCCATTACTTGTTCCTAAAAAATAGGATCTGTCTTTTTTGAAATGTTTACACTCTACACAAAACTTTTGATTCGTTGTTGGCGGATTTAATAAAGAGCAAGATAAGACAAGCGAACTAGCAAATATCAACAACAAAAACATTCTAAATATATAAATTATAAATATTATTCTTTATATATTTTTTTTAAATAATTAATATAATAAATTAAGGTAAAACATAGGCAGCATTAAAAAAATAAATAAACATAAATAATGCAATTCCAGACGTTGTATATTTAAGGGTTTTTTCACTAATTTTATAATCACTGTTTAATAACATTTTTGATCCTAAAAAGGATCCTATAAAAAAAGTAACTAACAGAATATTTCCTATGAAAAAATTAATCTTTTTCAATTTATAAAATTCCCAAGCAGAACCAGCCGTGATCGGAAATATTAATAAATATAAAACAGTTCCTATTACAGTTTTATAATCTTTGATTACATTTGTAAAAGATAACCCAGCTAGCATAATACCAGCAGAACTAATCCCTGTAAAACCAGTAAAAAAACCACTAATCAATCCTAACATGATAGAAATAAAGACTGCAAACATTTATATGATTTTATATATAATATCATAATTTATATTATATATTATATATTTATGCCCGTAATCTTGGATTCACACATATTTCTTGACTAGGGAAAATATCTCCTGACATACATTGATCATTCATACCTACTTCCATGCAACTTCTAACACCTTTTTCGGCTCCAATAAAACACCAACCTGCTTTTCCAGAACTTTTCGTCATTTGAATGCTACTATATGAATCATCTGCTTGCACATTGGATGACTGAGATGCATCGTTTAATGCTTTTTGCAAACTATCTTCTTGTTGTTGTTCTACATTTGTATTTGTTGTATTTGTAGTCACTTTATTTCCAGAACCGGTGGTTGCTTGCGAGGAGTAAGCAGTCTGACCTACTACAGGCGTAGTTGTTCCTATATTCGATGTTTTATCAATCGCGCTGGTTGTGGTATTTGCAGCTACATCAATACCAGCTTTTGCACCAGTTGCTGAAACATTGACGGTTTGTTTTGCAGTGTTAGATAAAGAATTACCAAAAAGTCCAGAAAACCAAGATGTTACTTGTTCAATGACATTGGCAAAAACTTGTGTTCCTTTGGCTAAATAAATAAAAATATTAAATCCTAAAACGGCTAAAACAATGATAATAATAATCCATGTTTGCCAAGTAATATTACTAAAAAAATCACTTATACCATTATTACCTGATTGAAATAGAGGTGATGAAGCATCATTATTTTGCAGCGTATCAAATACGGAACTACTTGAATTGCTATTACTGTTACTATTGCTGAAAAATGATTTGGTATTTGTATTACTACTCATTATAATAAAAAAATATATATTTTTTTTATATTATACTTAGATGTTACGCATTTTTACTTTTTATTTTGCTCCACATTCTTTACTTCGTTATAAAAAGTGGATAAAGTGGATAAATTGTTTTTGCTCAACTTTTCCTAAAAGTGGATTCTATTCAAAAGTAAGCAAATAAGAGAATTGATTCAAATTTCCTAAAATCTCATCGCGAATATTTAATAAATCACTATTATTACTAATATTAACAATGGAACCATCCATTTTGATCAAAAATTGTTTATATTGGTCGATTTTTTCTTTAAATCGAGTAAAAGAACTATAATCAATAAGTGGGATGCTTTTTACACGTGTTAAATTTACTCTTGATCCATTTTTTCCCAACATGGTTTCCACAAAAGTGTCTATATTGCCGTTCAAATCAGAGTATAATTTATCCGTTGCTTTGTGTTGTGCATAGCTGTGAGTTTTCCAATGATATAATTTTACCGTAATCAACATTTCTAAAAAGGTTTCCACAATTTTTTGCTCGCTTGCCTGACTAATATTTTTTCTTGTTTTCATTTTATTCATACTTTTTTTTTTCATAATACTTCTTGTTTTCATTTTTTGTTTTGTACATTATAAAAATATTATATCTAAATCCTTGGTATAAACTCGGTTTGAAAATGATTCATCGTTTCCAACTTGGCAATTGTTTTTTCTAGGTTCGATGCTTTAATATTCGTATATAAATAATCCGTTCCTGGCGAATGTTCATTTTTTTTAACTTGGATGTAAATATTATTAATTTGTTCCATAACGGACGCAATTTTCTGTTTCTCTTTCAACATTTCCTCCATCAAGTTCCCATTTTCTGTTAAAATTCCAACTACAAAATACAATAATAATTTACGTTTACGAATGCTGCCAGTGGTATATTTTAACGAGAATATTTCTAAAGCACTGTTTACTATTTTTTGAACCAATGGATTCCTCTTTATCGATTCATTTAAAAAAATATCCCAAATCATCCAAATCACATCCATCTGACACTTATGATCTACAGGTGCAAAAATTCTTCTTTCACAATGGTATTTATCTTTTTCTTTTTCTTTCTCTTTTTTAATAAGTGTTTCAAAATCGATAATCCATTCAATCCAGTAGCATGAATGAACTGCATTTTTTCCTTCGTTCGATAAATGAAATGCTAATTCATTAATCGCAATAAAAATTTCTTTAGGATCACCTTTTTGATAAATGGTTTCAGCATAAGAGGTATTGGGAGCTTTAAAACGTTCTGACATGTGTGTTTCATGCAAATCAAAATCCTCCTTTTTTACTTTAATTTCATCATAACTATGTTGTTTTTTCGATTCACATAAAATGCACATGATTTCACAAAATAGTTTTCGTATTTTCATATTATTTCTTAACCGTAGCTCTTGATTCAAATACCCACTATTTACAATTTCTTTAAAATCATTCATTCTTTTATCTAAATAAATAATCAATTTAGGATTTCCAGTATGTATATGCCTCGAATAGAAATCAATAATAATATCCCACAAATCCAAATAATGACCAGAACATATTAATTCAGCTGACCAATAACAAGACGGTTCAATTTTGGAATGATATAAACTTTTTAATAATTCTTTTTTAACATCACATTTTTTGAATTCCGAAAAAGTCTTTCCCTTAAATTCGGATTTGTCTCTTATATCATTAATTTCACTTTCTTCCATTTATTTATATTTAAAGAAATACAAAAAAAATAACAACAATACATATAGATGAATAAAATTTTTAAATATATATCTCAACAATTTCATTCGATGGGGAAAATATATCACAAATCTTCGATTGCAGGTAAGATTTTATTATTATTTATCTTATTAATCTTAATCATTGTTATCTTTAAAGGAAACAAAAGCACTAAAGAAGGTTTTGAACAAAGTGAACAATTTTTATTTAAAACTGATCAAGATATTTATGACGATTTTTATTCTGATATTTACGATTATTTAGTGTTTAATACCATTAAAAATCAATATGAAATAGGTGAAATTGTCAATAAAACAACACCTACAAGTGAAAGTATTATATTAGATATTGGATGTGGAACAGGACACCATGTAGGTAATTTAGCTTCACAAAATTTAAAAGTTATCGGAATTGATATTTCCCCATCGATGATTGCTAAAGCAAAAGAGAATTATCCTCAATATGATTTTAAGGTAGAAAATGCATTAAATGAAAACGCTTTTCAACCTCATTCATTTACTCATATTTTGTCTCTTTATTTTACCATTTATTACATGAAAAATAAAAACTTATTTTTTCATAATTGTATGGAATGGTTAATGCCAGGAGGTTATTTAATTCTTCATTTAGTAGATCGTGAACAATTTGACCCGATTCTCCCTCCAGGGAACCCATTAATAATTGTTTCACCTCAAAGGTATGCAAAAAAACGTATTACCACAACGAAAATTAAATTCACGGATTTTAGTTATAGCGCCGAATTCAAATTAGATCGTCAAAGAAACATTGCTAAATTTATCGAAAAATTCAAAAATGATATTAATGGAAAAGTTCGAAAAAATGAACATACGTTTTATATGGAATCCCAAAAAGCTATTTTAGTAATGGCACAAAACGAAGGGTTCATTTTAGAAGGCCAAATTGATCTAATTAAAACACAATATGAATATCAATATTTATATATTTTGGTGAAACCGAACTAATCAATCAAAACATAATAAATTTGTTACTGTATTGCTATTACTGTCATTTTTACTTATTAACTGCTGTGTTAGATAATCAATGGTCAAATTTTTATTTTGTATTTCTTTATCCATTTGAGCAATGATGATTCTTTGATTTTGTAATGTATTTTTTAGATTTTCATTTTCAATATAATAATTGGCTTTGTTCAAGTTAATATTAGAAAGCCATTTTTGATGAGTTTTCGTTTTTATGTGTCCAGCAAAAAGACTATGAGAATCATAAGATTTATCTTTTCGACTTCCACAAGGACATCGAATTCCATGTTTTATTGGGGGTATGTTATCAATATAATTTCCTGAGTTATCCATACTAGGCATATAAGTATCTGGTTCAGTTACTAGTTCCATGATGAAAATAAATAGATATTATTTCTTCAAAGTTATTTATTTTGTTTCAATTTTTTGTAAAAAAAATGCGAATAAACTATGAAATATAAATATGATCAAACAATAATATTATAATTATGAATATCTTTCTATCTATATTTGCATTTATTATTATTTTCATTATCTTATTTTTCCTTTATATTAAAATAAAACATCCTTTTTGGGCCATTCAGCCTGTTTTTCATTTTTATGACATGTATTATTGGATTTACAATGTGGGAATTATTCGTCATGATCTACCTTGCAAAAATAAATATACCAATTTTACAAATATAGAAACCCAAGTCTTTGATTTACAGAAAGAAAATCGACAAATCAAACAATTTATTTTGTTTATCCAAAAACATTATTTACGAAATAAAGATAATATTTTTTGTCCAAAACGAGAAAATGTAGCACCTTATTTTACAGGACATAAATATCCATGTTTTATTTCTTATTATTATGAAAAGGTTTTGTTAGAAGATTTTAAAAATAGTTGCATGGTCGAAGATAAAAAAATGATTGGAGTCATTACTAGTCGTCCTTTAAATGTATATTTAAATAAAAATCATTTTTATGTTTATTATGTTGATTATTTATGTGTAGACAAGGCTTACCGAAATAAAAATATTGCACCACAATTAATTCAAACTTATGAATATAATGCTAGACATAAAAATAAAGAAATTTCGGTGCATCTGTTTAAACGTGAAGATGTTCTAACAGGAATTATTCCTTTGACGGTTTATAAAACCTATTGTTTTTCCATGGAACACTGGACAACACCAGATTCTTTACATCCTTTACTTTCCTTTGTTATGGGTGATTCACAAAATATGTATTATGTATGGAATTTTTTAAAAGAACACATGGATAAATGGAAAATAACGATACTTCCAGAAATAAGTAATATGATTGAATTAGTCAAATCTAACAATATTTTTGTCACTATGATCTTGTCCGAAAAAGAAATTATTGCCGTTTATTTTTTTAAAAAAGTTTGCACAGCTCTTTCGAAAGGAAAAGAAGTGATCTCTTGTTTTGCATCTATTCAAGGTTCCAAAATTTCGTTACCAACCTTTATCCATGGTTTTAAGGTTTCTTTATCGACGATTGTAAAAAAACACATTTTTCATTATTTATGTGTTGAAAATATAAGTGACAATCATATTCTTATTAACCATTTAGTAAGAAAAAATAAACCAGTCGTTGTTAGCGATACGGCTTATTTTTTTTATAATTTTGCTTATGAAACGTTTCCTTCTCAAAAAGTATTTTTATTAAATTAAATATAATCACAAATAATCACTTTATATTCACTATTTTCTTTTATAATTTGATATGGTTTTCCACATCCATATATTTGTTTATTAACAACATAAGAATCGCAAAGTTCTTTACTACAATGAGGATCAATTTGATTTCCATTTAAAATAAATACACCGTGACGAAAAATTCCACAATTTAGTTCTGCAATAATGACAAATTCAAAACAATGAGGACAAGTGATAACAATATCGCACATAATATAATATCTTTATTTATTTATTTATTTTTTTGTATTTATAGATTGAGTTTTATAATGCATTTTACAGAAATCTAGTGTGGCCATGGAAACACGGTTGCATTTTTTCCCAGTTTTAGTGGTTTGACAACAAATATATTTATAATGACCATTTCCAAGAGATTTCTTGTTTTCTCTCCATGCTTGACTGGCTGCGTCAAAATCAATAACAAAATTTAGTTCTTGCTTTTTTTGTTGTTCCATTTTTACAATTATTTATTTCTTTTTCTCTTTGAAAAAAGCTTTTCAATTTTTTATATCTAAAAATAATTTTTACATATAAAATTTTATTTTTATTCGTTATTATAAATTTAATCAAGACGATCTAGTTTCTTGCGTTTATATTTCTTCCTATATTTTTTTCCTTCTTTTCCACATAAACTTTCCAAATTTCGAGAAGTGGAACAGTAATGGTAATCATCAATATGATAGATATGTTGCTCGTTCTCGGTTGGACCAGCTACCAAATACTTCAAACTAGGAAAGGCTGCGCATTTTGCATAAAATAATTGGGGTGAAAAGCTATCTCCAGGTATAAAATATTTACAATTCGAACATATTTTTAAAGATTTTATTATAACAAACAAATGAAATAATATAATCAAAGCGATCATCATCACGATTATACTATATAAATAATTGAAAAATTCTTTAAGTCTTTTATCGAACATATTTACCAACCCGCGCAAAACTATCCACCACAAAAATAATAAAGATTCCTAAAAAGGAATATAAAACAACTTCTTCGGTGACATTGTTCGTTTTTTCGTCTTGTTGTTCTTCTAATAAATTGATCATATAATTCAGCTTATCTGTCAATAGCCTATAATTTTCAGATTCTAAATTCGAAGAAGAAATTGTTGTGGAAGGATAATTATGATAAGGTTGGTTGTATGTATTTTGTTGAGTTTGTGATTGGCTATAATTTGGGATTAAATTACGGTAATATTCTTCCACGGTTTTATTATTCATGTAATTGGTATTCAATGATTGTAAATCTACATTATCATTCTCTAAAGGTTCAGGGTTACTCGTATTTAAATTCGTCATACCTTCTTTCATTCTGGTATTTTCTACTCCCATGGAAGTAGGAGGTGGTGGTGGTGAAAAATCACCAAGATTATGATTGTCATCCGAGGGAGCTGAATTATGAATAGACTGTAAAACAGCATTTACTTTTTGTGAGCTATATTCGGGATGAGTCATTCTTTTTTGAGTTTTGTTATGATTTTTCTTTCGATTAATGGGGGTATCTTGATTATAATTATTATCATTTATATTATTATCATCATTATTAAATGGAGCAGCATACATTGCTAAAGACATTCTCTTAATAAAAATCAAGATAAATATTTACAAAACAGTCTGAAATAAAGAATTATTACTGTAAATAATAATTTATTTAAATCAATAAAAATATATTATATAATTTATATAATGTCCAAAACAATTTCCATGAATATAATCATTGGATTATTTGCTCTTGTTGTTCTAATTATATTTATTCATCCATCCATGTTGATCAATATTTATTCTACTCTTTTAGGAAGAGTCGCTCTTATTTTTGTTGTATTGTTTTTCGCAATGAATAATGTAACTCTTGGTTTACTCGCGGCTTTAATTATGATTATTGCTTCGAATATGTATTTAAGAGAAGGATTAGATAACATGGATAATACAACTGTTGAAACTGATGCAAACGTGGATCATCCAGTTGCAATCGCTAAAGCGATTCAAGCAAAAAAAGATGCTAATGCTACGACAACGACTATGACGACAGAAGAAACACAAGTTCCTACAGATGGTGTAGATTTAGAAACAATCAAAAATTCTATTCAATCTCAATCATCTCGTTCTCTTCCAGTCGCAACTACTACTTCCAATGAAGAAGTCGCCGCTTCTTCTACAGAAGCATTTCGAAGCATGTATTCAGCATTCTAAATAAATAAAAAGAGATATTATAATTATTTATATGTTATTATTATAATATGAAAAATATGAAAAATATGAAAAATATGAAAAATATATTATTATGGATATGGATTGTTCTTATGATTGTTTTATTGTATAAATGCATTCATGATAAAACAAAACAAAGTGAAGGATTTACTCCTAAAATAAGAAGTTTTTATCGTCCACATGTAAGAAATTTACGTATTTCTATGGAAACATTTAATAATTACTATCCGATGGATTATTTCATTAAAAAATTCAAAGGTTTAGGTTTCTATTAGACTGTATTTTTTATATTCTTTTATATTAAAGATGGTGAAAAATAGTAAAATTAGTAATAATGGTAATAGTAATATATTTTTGAATGCAGGAAATTATCTTCATACACACATCATGTATTTAAATAATAGTAAATTTTTTGCTGGTGTTGTTATGATTTTACTGAACGTTGGATCAAAGTTTATTCCTATCCAATTTAGTCGTTCTACCGAAGAATATTTAAAAATGAATGTAACCAAACAGTTATTAGTTTTTTCAATGGCATGGATGGGTACTCGTGATATTTATGCTTCTCTTATGCTTACTGCTGCATTTACTATACTTTCTGATCATTTATTCAATGAAGAAAGTGGATATTGTATTGTTCCTGAAAAACATCGAATTTTATCCAAATTAATGGATACCAATGGTGATGGTAAAGTATCTGAACAAGAATTAAATTCAGCAATTGCTGTGTTAGAAAAGGCCAAAAAAGAAAAACAACAAAAGGCGCAAAAGGAAGCTTTTGCAACATATCATGAATATATCAATGATCATAAACGTTAATAATTATTTTTTTGTTTTATTATTTTCTTGTTTTTGATTTTTTTGTTTGATCAAATCGTAATCAGGCGGTGCCGAATATCTTTTTCCTAACATCTCTGCCCATGCTTCTTGTAATTTATTATGATTTTTTCTACATGTCATGTTTATTTTTTCAGCAGCAGAAATTTCGGTTCCTGGATATAAATCAAGTGTGATAATAATATAATAACTTATGTTAGATTTTTTGTCAAATTTACTTGTAAAATGTGTTGCATTTGTTGCACCACCTTTTATAGATTCTTCTTTTTCTTCTAGTTGTGTTATAGGTGTATGATATTCTATGGAATCTGAATTTTCTTTTTCTTCTAGTTGTGTTATAGGTGTATGATATTCTATGGAATCTGAATTTTCTTTTTCTTCTTCTTGTGTTATAGGTGTATGATATTCTATGGAATCTGAATTTTCTTTTTCTTCTATTACATCTTCTTTTTCTTCTGGTTTTTCCAATGGATAATCATATGGTAAATCTTCTTTTTCTTCTGGAAATTCTTGTGGTTTTTCTTCATTGTTTTCTGTTGACAAGTCCTGCTTCTCTTCTTCTGCTTGCGCTTGCTCTTCTTTTTCATCTGCATCTGCATCTTCTGCTTGCGCTTGCTCCTCTTCTGCTAGCAATTGTCTTTTTTGTTTTCTGGTTTGCACTCTTGAAGTCATTTTTTTATCAGATACATTTTTTTTTGTTTTGTTTTGTTTTTTAGGTGTCGTGATTACAAATTCTTGATTCATTTTTTCTTGTAACAATAAATCTTTTTTGCAAGGAAAATAATAGACAAAGTCATTAATAAATTTCATTGATGAATCATTGGTTTCCGATGTGATTTTAATAAAGTTTATTTCTATTTGTTTTAAATATTCGCGCAAAATTAATACATTTTTTTTATTTTCTTCATCAATTGGATAATAAAAATGACCATACAATAAAAAAATAATATCAATTGGTGGAATCGTTGGTTTGGTTTTATCAAAAATCGAAATGGTTTGTTTTATTTTTTTATCTTCATTTTTCAGATAGATATCAAAGTTCATTTGTTCATAATGACCAGCTTCTAAATAGATAAACATATATTTATTCCAAGTATTATAAATAGGATCATCATGTTTTGTAATACTTGGAAAAGGAAAACGATATGTATTTTGATATTTTTCAATTGGAATTACCGTTAATCCTAATTCTTGTTGTAAAATAGGAATCGCTTTTTCATCTGCCCAAGTATTATCTAACAAATATTGTTTTCTTTCTTCATAAGTATCAATCGCCGAAAAAGGAGTTTTTATATTGGTATCTGATAATACATTTCCAGGTTTTCGAATCAAAAAATTATCATTTTTTCCATAAATATCATTCACAATATCATTAAAATTTTCATCCGTAATCGGTTGTTGAATCGAATCGAATTCCGCGTTCATGAGATCCGCATTGATTTGTGCAACTTTTAAAATATTGTTTAAAATTTCTTCATTTCCTAATATTCCGTTTGCAACAATTGTTCGAACTACAATTTGAGTAAATGGTTTTTCCTCCAATCCATAATCCAAATAAGTAATTGGATTTTTGTTTGTTTCATTGTAATCATTGATCGCAGCTGCAACAGCTACAAAAAAACAATTTCCTTTTCCATTGTTTGGAATAATATGTAATGATTGAACGATTTCATCATATGATTTTTTATTAAATGACCCAATACCTACTTGTTTTGTATATTTTTTTTGAGTTTCTCTTATGATTGCTTGGTCATTGGACGTCATACTTTTATAAATATTTTGTATTAAATAAAAATATTTGGATTCTTTAAAAAAGGATCGTAACAAGTTGATGCTTTTATTCGTTGATGCCACTATATTATTCGTAACATCATCAATAAAAGATTCTTCAGGTGGACTAATTGGACCATTGGTGATTTGTTTTGGTTCTGGTTTTTGTTGTGATTCTTGTTTTGGAATTACTACTTGACTTTCTTCTACTTTTTCTTTTGGCACAAGTGCTTGACTTTCTTCTTTTTCTTTTTGATAAGGAACCACTGCTTCGCTTTGTTCTACTTTTTTGGTTTGATAAGGAACCACTTGATTCTCTTTTTGAACAACTTTTTGATTTTGAACAACATTCTTATTTTCTATTTTGTAATTTTGTCCCTGTTGTGTTTCAGGTGGTAACATGTCTAATTCACTTTTAGCTTGGGTTAACTGACTTGCAAGCGCATTTCGATAAGCAATACTTCCATATTGTCCTTTGTAATTGGCAGGCATTTCTGACATTTTCGTGTCGATTTTCCAATTCCCCCTTTCCCACTCTACTGAAAAAATAGTATAAGGTTTATTATCAATATAAAAAATACTATCCGTTTTAAATATATTTTTTAAAGTCAGATCAATATTATCATCTACAATTCCAGTTTCAGTTGATTGTTTTAAAGTATGATAATCTTGAAAATTTTCAGTTTGAGAAATCAAAGTTTTGAACAAATTCTTTTCAAAAAATTGCGCAACTCGATTATTTTCTGGTGTTAAGTCAATACTCTTTTGTTTTAATTTTACTAATGGATCAAAGTATACTGTCTTACTATCGATTTTCGGAATGGTCATTGAAGGTTTATATTTTATAAACTGAGAACCAGGAATGGATGTATGTATATAAATAGTTAATGTATTAGGGATTGACATATTATTATAATATAATAAAATTATATATTTTTATTCCATTTTTGTTTTTATCTTTTTATATAATAATATGAACAAAATTGGCATTTCTCTTGGAATGAAATGTGATAGTGCAGTTTGGGGTGTTGAAAATAATATCCGATCTACTAAAGCAAATGGTTACAAAACATGTCCATTTGATGAGATTATTAGTAATTTACCTGGCATCATTCAATGTCTTCGAGATGATTTCAAATATTTTTGTGATCCAGAATATTTATCTTTAATATTTACGGGAGAAGAATATTTTATTTACAATAAAAAATACCGATTCGCATTCAATCACGAAAGTCCTGGACATAGCAATATATTTATTGAACAAAAATGGCCTGAAGGAATGAGTCATTATATAAATAATAATTTTGCTCATTTTATTGAAAGATATAAAAAACGAATTCAATCGTTCCGAGACTATTTAGCCGATCCCAACAATTTTATTAATTTTATTCTTATGAGATACAATACTCAGCAAAAAGATTTATATGAATTAAAACAAGCTTTATTGTTACATTATCCACATCTAAAATTTCATATTATTACTTTACATATGAATAATAATGATGCAAAAAATGCACTAAATGTCCTTCAATTTAACAAGGAAGAAGAAGAAATGGATCGATTGAATTATTGGTATGATTAGAAAATAATAGAATGATTTAGTTCAAAGAATTCTTTGATTAGATTTTCTGGAATTTTAGTAAAATCTACCAAGGTTTGATTGAATTGAAATTGTTCTTCTTTTTGTTCTATTTTTATTTTTTCTAAAAATAAAGATGGGTTATGATAATACTTTAACGCGGTTTTCGGACCACATTTTTTAAATAGTGAAGGAATATTATCGCTAACATCTCCTAATACAATTTTACAAAAGATATCACATTTTGCATCTCCAGTAGACGATTTATTTAGTGCAATATTTTTAAATCCCAAGTCGAATATTTGAACCCGTGGTTCCACGAGTTGTAAATAATCTTTATCACTTGTAATAATATATATTTTACTATTAACATCATTTTTTAGTAATTGTTTGGTTGTTAATGCAATACAATCATCGGCTTCTAAATGCGGATGATAAAGAATCTTTTTTGTTCCTGCTTTTAAAAATAATTCATCTTCATATACCATTTTAAAAAAAGGTCCACCTTTGAAATTGTCATAATTACGATTTGCTTTATATTCGGGAAATATTTGTCTGCGCCAAATGTCTTGTCTACTACAATCTTTTCCTACCATAATAATGATGTCTTTTTCTTCAATTAATTTCTCGTTTTCTTTTTCATTTTCAATAACTTTTTTTACTATAGTTCCTATACTTTCGTCAAATAATTTTTTGAATTTATCTAGAAAAATCGCGTTCTCAAAGGGTTCTTCTAAGATGTCCTCTGGGTGTGCTCTTTTCCACCAACTTAACAAAGAATAATATCTGTAAAAACAGAAATAACTACCGTCGATTAAAATGAATATTTGCGACATGATTTGTTTTATATGAAAAATATCATTTTTGTTTTTAGATCAATTTTTAATTCAAAGGTTTATTACTTGGATCTTTTTATTATCCATAAAAATGGATAACAAAAAAGTTCCAAAAAGTTCCGAGTTATTTCATTTATATTTTGTTATGAATCGTTGTTTATAAATTATATAATCTAAACTATTTTTAACACCATTTTAGAAAATGGATAACGGAGGATAACAAAAAAAGTTCCAAATGTCGTAAATTGAATAAATGTATAATTTACAAAAAAAAATAAAATGATATTAGATAACCTTTCAATAAATAAATCTGTAAAAACGCTATATTTGTCTTTAAAAAAAGAAATAAAATAATTTTCCAAGACTTTTTTCAGAAAGTCAAAAATGGACAAAAAAAATGTCCAAAATTGAGTTTCCGAAAAAAGTCTTGGAGAAAAAAACTAGGTTTTTTAGACCAGAGCATAATGATGTAAATGGCAAAAAAATAATTATAAAATGGTTACCAACCGAAAAATAATATTTTTGAAAAACAATTTAGGCGTTTTTTCTGTCACTAATATAAGTGACACATGGTGACGCAAAAAACGCCTAAAAAAAATGACAAATTTGTTTGTAATATTTGTGACTTCAAATGCATTAAAAACAGTGAATGGATCAGACATTTATACACACTGAAACATAATAAAGGCGTAAACGGTGACGTTTTGGTGACAGAAGGCGTCACAATTTTAAATTATGAATGTGACAAATGTTCAAAAATATATCATTCGCGCAATGGATTATGGAATCATAAAAAGAAATGTTTATCAACTAATATTTTAGAGAAAAAAGAAGAAAATGAAATTATTGTCAAAGATAATCAAATTGAAAAGTTAACGAATTTGGTGTTAGAAGTATTAAAACAAAATCAAGAATTAACGAAACAAATCATTGAAACATCGAAACCAAATTATATTACCAATAATAATTGCATTACGAATAATAATAAATTCAATTTGAATATCTTTTTAAATGAAAAATGTAAAGATGCAATCAATATGAGTGATTTCATTGAATCTTTGCAACTTTCATTGAGTGATTTGGAAAAAGTAGGAACTCAAGGTTTTATTCAGGGGATTTCCAATATTTTTGTGAATGGTCTTAAAGCACTAGATGTTTGTAAACGACCTCTTCATTGTAGTGATTTGAAGCGAGAGACATTATATATCAAAGATGAAGACAAATGGGAAAAAGAAGATTCTGAAAAACACAAGATCACCAAAGCCATCAAACAAGTTGCGCATAAAAATATAAAACAAATTCCGCATTGGGTAAAAGAAAACCCCAATTGCAAAGATTCCAAGTCTGTGAAAAACGATAAATATTTACAACTTATAAGTAATTCGATGGGTGCTGGATCTTTACAAGAAGATGAATATAATATGAAATTCATTATAAAAAATATTGCCAAAGAAGTCACGATTGAGAAATAATTTTGGCGTTTTTTTCTGTCACTAAAATCGGTGACACGAAAAAGCGCCAAAAATCTCCAAATGATAACTGATGTAAATATTTTATTCATGATATATAAATTATGACATGAATAAAATAAAAAAGGATGTAAATGGTGACGTAAAAAAAACGCCAAATGATAAACTCATTTATTTATTTTTATATGTTTTTGTTTTATGTAACAATTCTTTTCTTTTGTATGTTTTCGTGATAGTAACATGTCTCAAATATTTATTTATTAATTCCATGTTTTTTTGTTCTTTTATTTCTTTTTCTATTTCTTTTTCTTTTTTTTCTTCTTTTTGTTTTTTGATTTGCTCTAAAATTTCTTTCTTTTTGATTATTTCAGATGTATCATTATTTGAATTTTGCTTGGATGTATATTTTTCCATTTTCGTTTGTAAATTTGTATTGTTGAAACAATTAAACACAAGAGGACCACTCTTTTGAGAATCATATTTAATCTCTACTTTTTCTTGTTTATATTTTATAGGTTTTATATCTTCATCAATTGGATCGTCTACTTCCATAAGATCTTCATCCTCAAAATCAAGTGAACCATCGTCAATCATTTCAATAATCTTTTTATAGATTGAATAATCATTTTTATGAATCGAATCATTCAACATGATCGTAATTTTATTTTTATAATTTTTGTCTAGATTACTTCTATACAACTTAGCAATAATATTTCTAGGATGTAATGTTTCGCATAGTAAATGGTTTATTTTTATTTTTTCATGTTTTTCCATTAATACATTGTATAAAATTTCTCCATGATAATCGATTTTTCTTACCTTTTCAAAATGATCCAAGAAATAAGATGCTTTTCTCATTTTTCCTTGATAGGAAATTTTATGATCATTTGTCATGGTAGTTTGTGCACTCGGATAGTTAAACCCTAAGGCATGTTTTTCAAAACAAACTAAATAATCATTTTGATGGATGGTTTGTGTAATACCCACAATCTTTTTATTGTCAATGGTATGAATTTCAGGATTTATTTTTTCAATGGCAACGATTCCTTGATCCGTGCTAACAGGTGTTTTTGCTGGAAAACAAATATTCGATATTGGTATAGGTATAACATCAGGATCAGGATTAGGAACAGGTATAGGTATTGGCGTAGGATCGGGTGGTGTAGGTTTTGAAGTATACATATACCCAGTGAAATCATACAATGATTCACTACTGTTAGGCTTTGAAAATATTAATTCTACATCAACAGTTTCATCTTGATAATAATTATAATACAACACAAAAGGATAATATACGTTCGCAAAAGGAATGTCGATGGTTCCAATATAATTATAATTACTCGAATAATATATACTGATCGGTTGAGTGTTACTAGGAACAGTTGAAAAATTACCTGAGTAGGTTGAATCTGCATAAGTTGAAACAATTTCTTCAGGAGTGGTACCCACTTCTCCTATATATAATACTGCATTTTTACTATAAGTGTAAATACTTTCCATACGTGGATTAAAAGTCCACGTTCCTGTTACGTCTGGATAAAAATAACCCAAATATTTGTCTGAAGATAATGATACTTCAGTAAAAGTATAATATATACTTGTCGCTACAGTAGTGCTTGTTGGGTTTGTTGCATCATTTCTAAAAAACGGAACAGCATTTGATACTGCTTCACTATAACTAGTTGGTGCACCTTCACTAGGCACTTGGTTACTGTAATAATATCTAGTTAATCCATTAGTCATATCTTATTTTATTTTATATAATATTATAATATTTCTATTTTTTCTAAAAAGGCAATTGTTTGCAAATAAATATTTTTCAACAAATTGATAAATAGTCGTTCTATCATAACAGGGATTTCAAAATCGTCGTTCAATAACATTTTAATACTTAATGTCATTTTAAAAGGACTATGTAAAAAATTAGAAATTGTCATTTCTTTAATGGGCGCAATAATAGCATTTTTACATTGATTATGTTGTTCTCCATATTCTTTGGAAGAAATTCCTACAAATTGTCCATTGATTTTTGTTAGATGTAAACTAATATATCTTTGTAATACCCCCAATTCTTTGAATAAGGGCTTTATTAATAAATACAAATTACCTTCAGTTCCATTTTCATTTTCCTCCAAATGACAAGATTCGAAATAATTTTTATTTACTTCAAAAATGAGTTTGATCAAATTAAAATTAAACATTTTTTCCATCAATAAATTTTTATTTTCTATGGTCATATTTATGTGATAATGATTTTTTTTGACTTTACTAATGGTTAGGTTAGGTTTGTTTACAAATATTTTCTGTTTTTTATTATTTTTATTTTCATTTATTTCTAGTTCCATTTGTATATAAATATAACTACCTTTTTTATATTTATATTTCTATTGCATTATATTATTTTACCATAAAACATGAATACTTAGATTATTCGCAGAATAAGGATTATTTTTCCAATTACCCTTCATTCCACGACTTCGAGTCAAGTAATTTTTCCTGCGTGCTTTATCTTTATGTTTGGTATAGTCTTCGTAACCAATTTGTCCAAAGTTGATCCATTTTTCATTTTTGGGATCGTAAATACTGTATTTTTTTTGAGGATTTCTCGCTGGATATAGTTTGGCTGTTTTTCCTAGATATTTGTAAGCCATTTGCTGTGCTTTCCGAGGATTGGAATATTTCGACAATTTTTTGGTAAATTTTTGTTTTCTGGTTTTCATTTTTACTATATATTATAGTATTATATTTTTTACATGGCGGATTTTAATTGATGACATCGCTCATGTAATATTTGTAAATTATCGATTACAGTGAGACCTCCTGCAGTCCAAGGAATAATATGATCACCTTCGTATTTATCGGATTCTTTTATTTGTAATTGACATTTTGGACAAATATGTTTTTGATGATCTAATTTTTCTTGAATCATTTTTTTATTGAATCTTCTAACAGTTCCCTCTTTATTAACTTCATTGTTAATAATTTCGTCAATTTTTTCGATGATTTTCTTTTGAAACACCGCATTTCTTGAATTACAATTTACGGTTGTTTGTATATCTTCTACAAGAATTTCTTTTAAAAATGCATCAATAATAACAGGAGAAATTCGATTAAATAATGCATAATTGTTATTTATAAAATACGAACATCTAGAAACAATGAATTTATATGGCATATAACATGTTTTACACCTTTGCACATTTAAAACGCCGAATTAACAACGAAAAAAATAAACAAAAATGCAAAAATTTGGTTATAATCCGTCTTAAAACGGATATGAATTTTAAGAATTTATTTCTCTACAAAATATTTCTGGTCTTTTTCCTGTTTGTAGAACAGATTTAACTATATTTAACATATTTTGCACAGCATTCTTATCTCTGTTATGGAATATTTCGCTTTTATGCTTAACCGATTGACATCGTAATAATCCATGACAAATTTCTGTTTTTCCTTCTTTCTTTAATTTAGGTTTTTGACTTGGTCTTTCTAAAAAATTCTCTAATTCTTCATTACAACAATTACATAATTTTGATGTTCTAAATTCATTTACCAAAAATGTTTTATAACCAGCATTTTTAAATATTCTTCTAAATTTTTTACAAATTACTGGTTCTTTTCCTTTCATATGATAATCTCCTTTATCGTAATCACCCATAACAAATATAGTTTCTTCTGGTTTTCCATATTTGTTTTGAAAGTTTTGTATCATCTTATTTTCACTTTTTTGAGTATTTGTAAATGCATTTAATTTAAATTTTCTAAAACATCTTTGTTCGTAATGTGAATATAATTGATAATTTACTTTATTCTTTTCAATACAATATGTTTTAAATTTATCATAATTACATGTTTTTGAATTTAAACTTGATAATGTTGTTTCTAATTCTTTTACTGATTTTTCATTAATGATTGTTTCTTTATTTAATTTATCTTTAATTTTACTATATTTTTTCATTCTTGTTTCTAATCTTCTTTGGTTCTGTGTATAACGAAATGTAATTAATTTATCATTTTCATCTTTATAACCACAATATATTAAATCGCTCATGTTGGGGTCAGAACAAATAAATTTTTTATCTTTAATTTCATCTAAATTTGCTTTTTCAATATAATCAATATTTTCTTCTTGACAACATTGTTTATTTTGCCATGTTTTAGATAATGGTTTTCCATTAGCATCTACTTTTACAAATAGAATACAACAAGAAATTCCATCTGTTCTAATCATATGTGAAAATGTATATTTTTTACCTTTTTTGAATACTCTTTTGTTTAACTTAAAATATGCATTCCAGATTTCAAAATATTTATTTTGTTTCTTATATGTTGTTAATAATTTACTATCGTAATTTTCACCCATAAAATTTTGAATAATTCCACATGTATCAATACATATATTTTTTGGTATAATATTGGTTCTTAATGGCAATACATTAAATAATCTAATTTGCTTCTCGTCATTTTTAATTTTATCAACATTAACTTTTTCTAATTCATTACAAATATGAAACATACCATAAATAAAATATTGTGTATTTGATTTCAGTTCATAATAAATATTATTTTCTTCAAATTCCGTTTTATTTGGAAATATTTTTATTTTTTGTTCTCTAATCCAATTATGATATTTTGATTCACTTGTTAAATCACCAAATGTAATTAAATCTTTCTTGACTTTATTTATTTCTTCATATAATTCTTTATGTAATTGTTTTCTAATTAATTTATCTTTATTATTTTTAGTAATTTCTTCTCGTTTTGCTTTAATACCAAATACAATATTTACATATTTATTAAGATGGTCAATAAAATGTTCTTGAATATTGTTATTAATATTTGTAATCATATCAATCGCTTCATAAGCAAGAATATATGGTAATTTATCATAATAAAGAATTTCATTATTAGCAATAGTTAATGAATAATGATTTTTATAAAAATCTGTAAGAGTTTTTAATTGTTCTGGCATAGTTTCATCAGTATAACCACCACTATTACATTTTCTTTTTGTAATAACTTTAAAAATATCACAAATATATTCTTTATCTAAAACTGGAAAAGATTGATTATGTTCATAAAGATGCAATAAATATAATTTTAAGAATTGATATGAATGTATAACAATTTTATTAGTTCTAATTGTAATATCATTAATAATAGGCAATAATTTTTCATCTCTTATAACATTCTTAATATTATCCTTATTAGTTTTCATGTAATCAAAATTTTCTTCATCCTTTTTCTTTTCTTTGACTTTGGGTTTTTGTTTTTTCATTTCTATATAATATTACTAAACATTTTATTTTTAAATAGTTTTACGCATTAAAATTTATTAATAAAAAATTAATAAAAAATTAATATAAAATTATTTAGATTAATAATTATTAGATTATATAATGAGTGATAAAACAAAATCTTTTATTGAAAAATCTATACTTATTCATGGCGAACACTATGATTATTCAAAAGTAGATTATAAAAATTGTGATACAAATGTTATTCTAATTTGTAAAATCCATGGGGATTTTTTACAAACACCATATTCTCATTTAAAAAGCAAAAATTGCCCTCGTTGCAGAGGTCATCAAAAAACATCAAAACAATTTATTGAAGAATCTATGTTAATTCATGGTGATAAATACAATTATTCAAAAGTAGATTATAGAAATAGTTCCACAAAAGTAATAATAATTTGTAAAACTCATGGTGAAATAGAACAAATGCCAAGTAGTCATTTAAGTGGTCAAGGTTGTTATAAATGTGGAAATAATATATTAAAAACTAAAGAAGAATTCATAATAGACTCAAAAAAAATATTTGGAGATAAATATAATTATTCGAAGGTAGAATACAAAGGTGCTCATAAAAAAGTTATTATTTGTTGTTCAGAACATGGAGATTTTGAAATTAAACCAAATTGTCATTTATCAAATCAAGGTTGTTATAAATGTGGAAGAAAAGAAGTATCTAAAAAATTATCATTAAATAAAGAAGAATTTATTAATAAATCAATAGAACTTCATGGAAATAAATATGATTATTCTAAAGTAGAATATAATGGAAATAAAACTAAAGTAATTATAATCTGCAAAGAGCATGGAGAATTTTTACAAAAACCTAATGGTCATTTATCTGGTGATGGATGCGTTAAATGTTCAATAATTACAAATGCTGATAGAAATAGAAAAACGTTAGAACAATTTATAATAGATGCAAAATATGTTCATGGAGATAAATACGAATATTCTAAATCAGAATACAAAAATTCACGTGAAAAAATTATTATTATTTGTAAAATTCATGGAGAATTTTTACAATCGCCAGAAGACCACACACATTCTAATTCTGGATGTCCTCATTGTATAAATAAAACAGAAGGTAAATTATATGAAAATTTACAACCATTATATCCAAAAATAATTATTCAATTTAAAAAGGATTGGTGTAAGAATAAAAAGTATCTTCCATTTGATTTTTGTATTGAAGAATATAAGGTTATTATTGAATTAGATGGACCGCAACATTTTAAACAAGTAAGCAATTGGTCATCACCAGAAGAGCAATTTAAAAATGATAAGTATAAAGAAAAATGTGCAAATGAAAATGGTTATTTTATTATTAGATTATTACAAGAAGATGTATTTAATGATAAATATGATTGGAAAACTGAATTAATAGATAATATTGAAAAAATAAAAATAGACAATATTATTCAAAATATTTATATGTGTAAAAATAATGAATATGAAAACTTTATAAATTAACATGCTCATGTGGCTTTAATTTTGCCTTCCTATTTAAATATGCTTGATGACGCCATTCTTTTAATTTTTCTGGATTAGTTTCTTTTATTTTTTCCATATAATGTTTTGCTTTTTCTTTTACTATATCACTATTTTTTTCGTAATATTTTTTATTTCGTGTTGGATTTGTATATGATTTTAATTTTTCTTCTAATTCATTTTTTATATTTTTAAGTTCTTCTATTTCAAGTTTTAACTTATTTATTTCTTCATCCATTTTATATTTACTATAATAATATTATAACATAATTTTAAATATTTTATGCTATAATATTAAGTATAAATGACATCTAAACATAAAAGTGAAGATTATAAAATATCTGCTGTTGAATATTATTTAGTTGGTGATAAATCACAATTAGAAGTATGTGAAATTTTTAAATGTAGTCCAAGAAGTTTAATGAGATGGGTTGAAAAATATGAAAAGGATGGTAAAATAAAAAGAGAAGATAGAAAACCAGTTGCATATAAAGTTCATAAAGAACATGTTAAATTTTTATTGGATGAAATTAAAAAGAATAAAACTATTACTATGATAGAATTGAAATATAAATTAAAAGAAAAATTTAAGGTTGAATTAAGTAGATTTCATATTAATCGTGTAGTAAATGACAATAATATAACATTAAAAATAACAAGAATACGACATGAACCAGAAAAACGATTTGGTAAAGAAATAAATATAAATCAAAAATTAAAAGAATTCTATGATGAAATTAAAAAACATAAATTAGAAGATATTATATGTATAGATGAAACAAGTATAAGCGGTTTTCAAAAAAGAAGTCATTGTTATAGTGAATTAGGTAAAAGATGTGTAATAAAAACTCAATCACAAGAAGTATTCAAAAAATATACTGGTATATTTGCTATTTCTTATAATGGCGTTTTAGGTTGGGATTTGTATGAAAAAGGTGGAATAGATAGTGATAGATTATATGAATTTTTAGAAAAACATATTACAACAAAATACAAAAATAAATTAATAATTTTAGATAATGCAAGTAGTCATAGAAATACAAAAATAAAGGAATTAGTAAATAAGCATAATACATTATTGTATAGTGTTCCTTATCAACATTTCACAAATAGTATTGAAAATTACTTTAGTATGATGAAATCAAGATTATATAAATTAGATGGTTTAACTCACAAAGAACTAAAAACAAATATTGATAAAGTAATTAAGGATATACCCAAAGAAAAGTATGAAAATATAATTAAAGGAACTTATAATAGAACTGAAAAATATCATAAGAAACATTCAAATAGAAGAAAAACATTAAAAAATTATAAATAATTAGCATATTTAAAAAGTCGGCGTTTTAAATGTGCAAAGGTGTAAAATAGGACTTCTTTATACAAGTGCTTTGGAATCAATGCACAATCATCCATAGCAATTTTTTTACTTGTTATATTAAAACTACTAATATTCGTATTATTCTTGATATAATCATATTTAATTTCCACATGTTCTATGGAATCTTCTTCATACATTTCTAAAATTTTACTTACGACTTTACTACGTTGAACGTCTGATCCATTTAGTTGTAAAACTTGGATTCCAGTTTCATTAACTCTTTTATGACTGAATTTTTCTTTGAATTTTTGCGTAAAATCTTGTAATCCACTTTTTTCAAATTTTTTATCACGTTGTTTTAAGTCCCCTGTAATGACCATTTTACTGTTTTCACCAATGCGAGTCGTTAACATCAGCATCTGATTCGGTGAACTGTTTTGCATTTCATCGGCAATAATAAACGCATCTTTAAACGTGCGACCTCGCATATAAGCCAAAGGACTGATTTCAATCACATTATTTTTAATTAAATTATCAATTTCTTGTCTAGAAAATTTTTCTTCAAAAACATCAATAATCGGACGTGTCCAAGGATCCATTTTTTTCACTAAATTTCCAGGTAAAAATCCAATGTCTTCTTCGACTGGCACCACTGGACGGGTGATAATAATTTTTCCAATGACATTACTCTTCAATAATGATATTGCTTCATGGCATGCCATAAATGTTTTCCCCGTTCCTGCTGGTCCAACAACACAGAGTATTTTAATTTGTGGATCTTGTAAATAGTTTATATAAAGTTCTTGATTTTTTGTTCTAGGTTTTATATTTGATGTTAATTCGCCTCCATGTTTTTTCATTTGAATATTTTTTAAAATGTGTTTCATTCTATTCGATGTCATTTCCTGAGAAAAAGGCCGTGTTGAACGAAATAACGTATTCAACAATAAAAGTAAAACAGGAGAAGAAAAATAGTTTTTCATTGTTTTACTATACATAGAGTAAATATCTTTATCATACTATGTTTAATATAATATAATAAATAATATTTATTATAGTTAAAAGAATTTACCGATCGTGTTATTGTATACCTTTTTTGCAGCAATGGACGAAACATCGCCACTAATGGTAAAAGAACATTGTTTAACTAAGGCAGCTAATTTTTTCAATGTAGTCCATGAATAAGCATTATTATAACTGAATTCTTCAATAAACTCTTTTACTAATTTTCTTATTTCTTCGTCATGAAATAAATCCTTTTTGATTAAAAAATCTAACAAACAAACAATTGTTTTTTTGAAACTAATCAAGGAGTCCTGTTGGGATGCTATCATTTTCATGACTTTTTCTTTTACGTTAGGCATGCGTAAACCCCTTAATATAATTTCTAGTAACATGAAAATATTTATATCATCGTTATTCGAATATTTTTCAATCATATTATAAAGATTGTCTAACAATACATTATAACGTTGATTACTATCTATGTTTGCATTTAAAAAAATTGGATTTTCTAATGTATTTTTTATAATTTCCAATAAAGCATTTGAAAATTGTTTGTCATAATCCAATAAAAACCATTGAACCATATCATTGACAAACGCACGAAATTCTTTATTTTCTTTGAAATTAATTGGTTGTCCAATGTCGATAGCATTAATAAATTTATGATGTATGACCAAGATAGTTTTTAAATCCGTTTTACTTAAAAAATCAATTAAAAATAAAACGATTTCGGTATTTTCTATGTAATATTTGTCATATTTTGATGGTTCTGATACTACTAAACCTCCGATTTTTTTTGATTGTTTTCCTGTTCTTTTCATTTTTCTATTTTTTTTCTTTGTTTTTGAATGAATAATCATGAATAGATATTTAACATAGGTGAAGATTTTTTATTCTTTTGACTTACACAATTAAAATTAGAGTTTCTTACTTTTCCTGTTTTACATTTTTTGACACATCGATTTGTTAGAGGATTCAATTCTTTATCTTCTGAACACATTTTTCTATTTTTTTGAGTTTTTGTTTTATCAGTGCAACGAAAATATTCGTTTCTTATTTTTCCGGTTTTACATTTTTTTACACAGCGTTTTGTAATTGGATTTAACTCTTTTTCTTTGCAATTTACAACAATTTCTTGAAGACTAGCCATAGGGACATGATTAGATATAATTTGCACAGGATCATTATACGCAGTCTCTTCTAATTTGGGTGTAATATGAATAGATTTACTTTTATCCATGCTTTTATTAATACTACTACTAGCACTACTTTTACTGCTTTTATTAATACTACTACTAGCACTTTTACTACTACTTTTATTAAGGCTACTACTTTTACTTTTACTAATACTAGTAGAAGATTTTTCATTTCTCAACAAAATGTCTTCGTATTGTTTTAATGCCTGTTCGGCAGAAACACATCGTGTTTTGTAATCAAATGAATACATCGATTCAAACAAAACCGATGCTTTTTTGTAAAATTCTTCTGGAACACCTTTTTGTTTATAAAATTGATTTAATACATATTTTAATGTAAACCCAAGACCATAAATATCGATCGAGTCAACTGTTTTTTGAGAAATTGATTTATAAGTATGTTTGGATAAATAAGTATTGTAAGTATCAAAAAATAAGGATAAATCATTTTCTACACAATGAACATGAGGATCTAAGTAAATATAATAAAATAGTAAATTAAAACTACCTGGGTTTTTAATAATTCCGTTCGTTCCATTTTCCGTATCTTTTCTTGTAAGAATTTCTTTACTAAACAATGTTTTAAAATCATTTTTCTGTTCTTTTGATAATTTTTTATAAGAACTAAAATAAGATTTATTTAAAAATCCATTATCGATGGGATAAGACCAATGAAAAGTGGATGCTTTATTCTCACTTTTTTTTGATGTTTCAAGAACGGACGACGCACGTTTCATAAGACCAAAATCAATGAATTTGAATTTCATGGTAGTCGGATCAAATACAATATTTTGAGGTTTTAAATCATAATGAATAATGTCATTTTTTTTAAAAAAAACAAGACCTTTGAAAAGATGATGTGCGTTGCGCCAAAATATTTTACAATTATCAGGATTTTTCACAAAACTCTCTAAATGAATTCTACAAAAAATACTTAAATCGTAGCCACCATCTTCTAGAATTAAAATACGATAGTCTTTTGGATGAAGCATAATATCTTCTGCTTGGAAACTTTGGCACTTTTTTATATCTTTAATTACGTCAGCTTCTTTGATGTCAGGAACACAAATGGTAGGCGTTCCTAAATGATACGAATTCGTTTTATCAAGCTGTGATATAATAAGAAATTCACTTAATTCTTTTTTAGCAGATTTTGATTTCATAAGTTTTGAAATATAATGATCATAAGGAATTCCGTGGGTATCTTTACATTTTAAGCTAGGTTTTAAAACGCATCCAAAAGCGCCTTCCCCTAATACATCTCTCATATTACATTAGAATTATATTTTATTTATTACAATTCTACTTATAAAAATTGTTTTTATTTTTTTAAGTATAATAGGTATATATTATTGATCGTTTAAATATCTAAACTAATTGTATTTTTATCGGATTTTTGACGTCGTTTACTGCGCTTTGGAATATTTCCTTCTATTTGAAGTTCTTTTAAATCATTAATACTAATGGTGCTATTATCATTCGTGTTCATTTGCACAGGTTCTGGTATATTTATGGTTTTTGTTTTAAGCCCAGATAAAATATCATTGATATCACTAGGACCTTTCATATCTGGACGTTTACTGCGTTCGGCGGGCTGTGGAGGAGCTCCACTAGGAATATAATTATTTTCACGAATATTGATTCCATCATCTACAAAGTTACCTCGAGCCATCGTAATATCTGGTCGATTGGCGTAAATATTATTTCCAGCTCTTCCTATTGGAGGTGGAACTGCATTTGGACCTTGCGTTGCCATGGCAGGAGGAGGTCCACGTCCTCTAGTTGGTGCCTCGGCTTCTGGATTCATAATTCCATTCATAAACCCAGAAAATCCAGGGTTAGAACCAGCCATTGAATTTACGGCAGCAGACTGAAAAGATCGCATTAAATCGGGGTTTTGACGTAAAATATCATCCATTCCAGGCATGGCGGATTTAAACATTGTGTTGGTCATATGAACCATCATCGCACTTCCTCCCAATTGGAATAATAATTTAAGTTCAGGCGCCATCGATGCCTTGGTCTTGTATTTTTCATATAATTCGCCGAAAATTTCGTCATAATCATTGATATTTTCATTGATTTGTTCACCCCATCCATCTAAATTAATATCAAAGGGATCAAAACGATTATTTAAAAATTCAATTCCATTAATAAGTGCCATCATCATATTTCCTTGAAATTTTACCGAATTTTGTCTACTTTTTTCCTCCATAATCATTTCATATTCCCCTTGCATTTCAGCTAAAGAAGAATCCATGTTGTATTTTTTGGTGAGTTCGACTCCTTTCTTTTCAAGGGCTTCTAATTTTCTTAAAAATTTAAATTTTTCTCTTAATAATTCTTCTTTGCTTAATTGTGGTTGAGAAGACATATTTTTTTCAGGATTGATTGGTATATTATTGAATTTTCCATAACCATCCCATGTTTTACTATCAGTTTCTACTTCTGCAGTGGATTTGCCAATTTTAATATTATCATCAAAATGCACATTTGGACGATCTCGTTCATTGAAAGAACCAAATAAATTACTATTGAATTCTTTCGAACTCGGCCCAGGAGTCGCTAAATCATTTAATTCGTTTTCTAAATTATTTAGATCTTCAATATCAATATCACTGACTCCTCCCCTTCCCTGATTATTTTCTTTCATTTTATCATTCATTAATAATTCAATTCCTCCGCCAAAATTGGTTGATTTTAAACCAGACCCAGAACCAGAACCAGATCCAAAATCATTATCATCTAAATTTCCAAAATCAAGACTAGAAATATCTATGATTTCATTTTCCATTGTATTATGATAAAATTAGAACATTTAATTTTAAGTATTACGAATTGAAATATATATTATTGAAATAAACGACCTAAATTTAAACTTTATTTTTAATATACCAAATTCCTTGTAAAAAACAGTCTGATAAATCATCTTTTTTCTTATGTTTCATAAAAAAAGTATTCCAAGCAGAATATTTGAAATCCGAATTTACAAGATCTAAACATGTTTGAATCCCTAATTGTTTACGTTGTTTGTAATCTAACTTTTGATTTGTATTTGCATTTGCATTTGTATCTTTCATAAAATCTTTTAATTTGTTACAAGCACTAATAAATTCGATTTGAATCAAATTATTTTTCATAATAAAATATTGTGCTAACATACCTTGAATTGTTTTCATTTTGTTTGCTAAGGGACCGATTTGATTTTCAATAATAATGGTTTTCAAGGTATCTAAATGATCTTCAAAAATTTCGTCGAATTTATGTTGTATATTTTTTCCAATGGTAACTAAATCGACTTTTCCTGCATTTACTTTGGCAATGGGTTGAAGACAATTTGTTTCTGAAAATTCACAAATCATTTGAATTAATTCTTGTTTTTTTGCATTTTGACTACAAGGAATTTTATATTTATAAATGATTTGTTTCAGTTGATCGATTTTTTGTTTATTTAAATGCGATAAATGAAAGTCATTATTCGGTAATAGATATGGTAATTTTTTAGAATGTTTTAAACAATAGCATTTATCACCTTTGATAAATTTTGCGGGTTTCAAACATGTTTCATTTTTATCTATTTCGAGACATTTCATTTCTTTTTTCTCGGTTAGATCAATATTATCCCATTTTGCGATTTCAAAATAATCTGAATCAGAAGATTTTGTGAAGAGGCAAAAGGATAAGTTTTTGATACCAACGTCGATACTTAGAAATTTCATATTCTATATATAAATATAACTAGAAACAAGTTTTTATATTTATATACAAACTATTATTTATTTTGTTTTTTTTAGCTCTTCAATTTCTGCTTTTAGTTCTTTGATTGCATTTACCATGATTGGAATAAGTGCAGCATACGATGCTTCTAGTCGATCAGGATTCGATTCATATACTAAATTAGGCACGATGACTCC
>Ga0247842_10001941_pt1 | contig 32330 bp, 26 predicted proteins | sample LaCruzMarch2015__3_FD_192411 | JGI IMG/M metagenome (GOLD analysis project Ga0247842, IMG submission 192411) | Freshwater microbial communities from meromictic Lake La Cruz, Castile-La Mancha, Spain - LaCruzMarch2015_19m | ecosystem: Environmental > Aquatic > Freshwater > Lake | place: Spain...
ATAACCGCCGGGACCCTTGCGGCGGCCAACTACACCTTCAGCTTCGTAGACGGGACCCTGACCGTTTCGGCCGCCGGTCAGACCATTGCGTTCAACGCCATCCCCGCCAAGACATACGGTGCGGCCGATTTCGACCCCGGCGCCACGGCCGGCTCGGGCATGGCGGTGACCTACAGCAGTTCCAATCCGGCGGTTGCCGCCATCGTCTCCGGGAAGGTTCACATCGTTAGCGCAGGCACGTCCACCATCACGGCCCACCAGGCCGGCAATGCCGAATGGGCGGCCGCCGGCGCCCCGCAGACGCTGACGGTCAACAAGGCCACGCTGACCGTGACGGCCGACAACAAGAGCCGGGCCTACAATGCGGCCAACCCCGCGCTGACCTACACGCCGAGCGGCTTTGTGAACGGGGATACGGCTTCGGCGCTCAGCGGGAGCCCCGCGCTTGCCACGACGGCCACGGCGGCCAGTGCGGCGGGCGCCTACCCCATCACGATAACCGCCGGGACCCTTGCGGCGGCCAACTACGCCTTCAGCTTCGTGAACGGGACGTTGACCGTTTCGGCCGCCGGTCAGACCATTGCGTTCAACGCCATCCCCGCCAAGACATACGGTGCGGCCGATTTCGACCCCGGCGCCACGGCCGGCTCGGGCATGGCGGTGACCTATACGAGCTTCAATCCGGCGGTTGCCGTCATCGTCTCCGGGAAGGTTCACGTCGTTGGCGCAGGCACGGCCATCATCACGGCCCACCAGGCCGGCAATGCCGGATGGGCGGCCGCCAGCGCCTCGCAGACGCTGACGGTTAACAAGGCCCCCCTGACCGTGACGGCCGACAACAAGAGCCGGGCCTACAATGCGGCCAACCCGGCGCTGACCTACACGCCGGGCGGCTTTGTGAACGGGGATTCGGCTTCGGCGCTCAGCGGGAGCCCCGCGCTTGCCACGACGGCCACGGCGGCCAGTGCGGCGGGCGCCTACCCCATCACGATAACCGCCGGGACCCTTGCGGCGGCCAACTACGCCTTCAGCTTCCTGAACGGGACGTTGACCGTATACGAATACGACCCAAACACAATCGGAGCAATAAAAGGTCGGGTGATCTATGGCGGTTACCAGCAAGGAACCCTGAAGGTTGGCGTTTACAGCAATGCCGATCTGGCATCGAGCCATTTGGTCAAAGAAGTGAATGTTCCCATGGCCAGGACGGCGGCAACGCGGGATAGTGTGATAAAGCGCTTTACCATCGCCGATGTCCAGCCGGGGCAGTACTATCTGGGAGCATATATCGATGCCAATGGCAACAGCCGGCCGGATGCGGAGGAGGCAAACGGCAGAAGAACCGCACCGGTCAATGTCGTCAGCGGCGCCGACAGCACCGGTCATGTTATCGCCCTCTCCGATCCCCTGCATCCGACCGGCGAGCGGGACTACCCCCATTCCGATCCCCTCCATCCGACCGGCGAGCCGCTCTACTACTATCAGTGGAAACAGAGCGACCCCGCGTGGATAAACATCGGCCCCCTGTTTGCCGATGCCGACGGGGACGGCTATTCCAACATCCAGGAATACCTGAACCGGAAAAACGGCTTGGATGGTTTCAGCCCCGTTACGCCGGATGCGCCGAACGGCCCGGGATATGGAATCGCTCCCACCGCGCTCTATTTCCCCCACGTTGCCACAAGCATTCCCTGGCAAACGGAGATAGCCGTCATCAATACCGGCGATCAAACGGTCACCGGCATCCTGAGGGGCTTAAGCGACGAGGGTGAACTTGTGGAGACCAAGGCTGTCACCCTTCCGGCCCGCGGACGGAGACAGATCACCGTTGCGAATGCGTTTACCGACCACACAAACATCGGTTACATCACGTTTGATACGGACGCCTACACGGTCCAGGGCTACACGAAGCTGTACCGGGAGGGCGTCTATCGAGCGGCGATCCCTGCGGTAAACAACGTGAATGCCTCGGACATCCCTGTCCCGCACATAGCCTCAAACGCCGACTGGTGGACCGGGGTGGGCCTCGTAAACACAACCCCGGAAACGAAAGAACTGACCATTACCTTTAACACCGGCCAGCGCGCGCCCTACGTACTCAATGCCTACGAACACAGGGCGTTCGACATTGCGAGCCTGTTCGACAACCGACCGCAGCCGGACATCCAATCGGCGGTGATCACCAATGCAAGCGGCGTCATCGCTCTGGAACTGTTCGGCAACAGGGGGGGCGGCGATCACCTGGACGGCATCCTTCTCACCGACAAGACGACCTCGACCCTATACTACCCCCACGTGGCCGGTGGTGAATGGTGGACCGGGATTGTGGCCTATAACCCATCGGACTCGGCGTGCACGATCACCGTCACGCCTTACAGCGCCCAGGGGGCGTTCCTGCCCCTCGCCGCCGCAACCCTTCCCCTGGCAGGGAAGGGGAAGTATATCGGCATGGTTGCACAACTCGGCCTTCCCGCCGATACGGCGTGGTTCAAGATAGACTCCACACAGCCCCTCAGCGGCTTTGCGCTCTTCGGCACCGTGGACGGCAACCAGCTTGCGGCCTACGCGGGAGGGGGCGGGATCGGGACGAAGGCAGGAGTCTATCCCAAGATCGAGGAGAACGGCTGGACCGGGATCGCCCTCGTCAACACGGAATCCGGCGCGGCGACCGTTGACCTGACGGCCTATGACGACACGGGAACTGCGGTGGCCACTCAGGTGCTCACTGTCGGCGGTCTTGCCAAGGTGGTCGATCTCGTGGAGAATATCTTCATCGGTCGGGATATCCGGAGCGCCACCTACATCGTCTACGCATCGGACAGGAATATCGTGGGATTTCAGCTCAACGGCACCTCAGACGGCATGATGCTCGATGGGCTGCCAGGACTTGCCGGAGCCAATTGATTCGCCAAAATGCGCTTTTTGCTCGGTCAAAGAGCAGCTTCTCAAAGAGGCCGGGAAGATGTCCGTAAATGGCGGGGCGGCTTTCGTCGCTGCTTGGTGCCAAACGCCTCAAACCAGCAGCGGGTTCGATCCTGCAGAGCCCTCCCTACCGGATCGATTCCCCGCAACAGCGGCGTCTTCAACCCCTCCCAATTCGATCCGGAGAAAAACCGGATCACCTACCAGCGGACCGAGAACCTGGGCGGTACCCGGGCAGACCTGTACCGGGTGGAACCCCTCGACGCCAAAACCCCGGTCCGGTATTACAACGTGTGGGTCGGGGGTGTCCCCGGGCGGATACTCAAGATGGAGAACCTCTCCTTCCGGGGGACAAAAGGGCTGGTGAAACTCTCCTACGGGACCGTTGCGCAGGGGGCCGGGAAATGGCTGCTGCCGGAAAACGTCCATGTCCATCTCACCTTTCCCGAAGGGGGACAGAGCCCCGACGCTTCCTCATTGATTACAAAAGACAATCCTTTTTCCGGAGGGATGGGCCGGCTCGACGAGATATCCGGGGAGGGGGATATCCATATCACCTACGGCGACTGGCGGGTCAATACCGGCCTTGACGAGAGCCTGTTCATCAAGAAATGAGATCCGCCATCGGGATCTCCTCTTCGACCGTAAGCGGGCGGCATGACGTAAGGGAAGGTCAATGGACGATTTCGATGCCGTTCTTGATGATGTGGCTCAACAGTGTGCCGGGTGGCGACGCTGACATTGTCGAGCCTTTGGAAAAAATCCTTAAGTTGGTCCGGTAGGTCTCTCTCGGTTCGCTGCACCAGTTGAATCAAGCTCCAGCCTGTAAAAAGGATCTCGCAGAGTGCCTCTTATTTCCTTATGATTACGGCAGGCGTGAAATTCTTGCATAGCTGTAACTGCTCAACGCCCCCGCCTCATAGAAGCGGCCGTTATAATTGGCGATAGCTTTCAGGTAATCATTATAGCTTGTCGGCCCGTCGAACTTCACGGTCTCCAGTGAGAGATTGCTGTATGCCCCGGGACGAAAGGCTGCCAGCATATCGGGTAGTTCGGGAAAGATGACTCCGGTATAGGACGCCGGCACCGTCATCGTGTAATAAAAGGAGATCCTCTGTGGTGAAGTTGAACTATAGCTTAGTGCAAGATTTTGCACAGTTGACCTGGAATCGTTATTTGACCAGGAGATAATCGGCCGGCCGGCTGCACCCGGATTGAAAATGAGGTTGCCGGGCACCAGGGGCGCCAAGCTGAAATCGAAAAACTGGCCGGAGGCATTGCGCAGGTAGCGGATCAAACCGATATCCGCGTCGGCGTTACCGTCGCTGTTCTGGTCCAGGTTGACGGAGGCGCCAAACATGTTGTTGTCGGCAAAGCTGCCGGTGGAATAAGTGGTTACTGAAGCGGGTACCGGCGCCATGTCACCGGCAAAGTTGAACGGCAGATTGGTAGCGGCATGCTTGCGGAGCAGGGAGGCAAAGGCATAGTATGAAACCGTGCTTAACGGAACATTGCCGAAAAGATGGGTATGTTGAATGAGATCTGTCCGGTCAATGGCAATATTGATCAGACTGCCGTCAATGGCTGGCTGATCAAGGGCAAATCCATACCCCTTGATATTACCTGCATCATCATAGCCGGTGGCAAAAACAGATGTCTTGCCGTCATCCTGCAATTCATAGACGTCCATGGTAACGCTGGACCCACTGTACGTTATCGGACCAAGCGTAACTTCGCGGTAGGTGATGCCTGCCACCTTATCAGTGACATTGATATTTACTCGCTGAGTGTTTTGACCGCAGGTTCCCAGCGTCAAGGTAACGGCTGAAACATTGACACCGTAGGCGATGTCGACGTAATAGTAAGTCCTGTTTGCCGAAGGTGCGTAGCAACTGAAGGCAGCGCTTATAGTGGCGCTTGACGGCGCTGAATCGAAATATGCTTCACCAAGATTGTCGGTAGATAAAAAAGACTCCAACACACCATCCTGGGTGCCGACAACGACCGTGGCGTTCGCTATCCCGTTGCCCTGCCCATCAATAACTTTGACCTGCATCTGGCCGGTTGTTGAAGAGTTTGTATTACAAGCGGCAATGATAAATATACAGAAAATCACAAACAGGCGCAGCGGTTTCATGGTATTTTCCTCAATTTCTTTTATCAGAAGCGCATCCCGCAGGACAACGCAATGTAAACTATTTTCTATCCTTTCCCGAACCTACATCTGTTAAGGATTGCATGTTTATCGCCATTAACTTTGTCGTTGTTTTTTAACACATTTTAAAAAATTGATTACTATTTTTTATCATTCGATTATTTGTCCTGATGCTGTTCAACAGTGACGCGCAGCACAGCGTCGCAACAGGTTATGATGTCACGTCGAGTTTCACCTCCAACTGCGCGATGACATCTGCAACGAAATCGTGAAATCCCCAGCCAATACCCTTGGACATCTGCTCCACTCTTGCCAATCTGTCGCAGAACTGTGGATACAGCCCTCGCGCCTCGCCACGAAACAGGACATCCAGTTCGGCCAGTGCCGACTCCATACTGTCATAGAACCGCTCGTCAATGTCCCCAAACTCGTGGGTGAACCGCGTGCCGTTCTCCACATAGGTCATCAGCAGTTCCACCGTGCCGGGGAGGTTACTTGTGGCCTTGCGATAATCGCGGATGGCCTTGCCCGCCTCTCCCAACGTCAGCTTGCCATCACCACGTGCGGGAAAGAACTGTTCCACGATCTTGCCCCGATACTTTTCCAGGACATCTCTACCGCCGCCCTCTCCGACATTACTGCGGACATGCAAACTCTTGCATGGAGAGCTTTGAATTTCTACCTTATGTTGTCACCCCGGCGAACGCCGGGGTCCAGAAAGTCTTGAAAAGACTGGATACCGGCTTTCGCCGGCATGACGATTTGCCCAATTTCAGGGGTATTTCAAGCTCTCGCATGATCTGAGCTGCTGCGCCTGGTAGTCTCTGAAGGTCTTCCTTCAGGAGGCCACTCACGAAAAAAATCCCGTTCCCGGCGCAGTCATCGCCGTCCAAACCTTTGGCGATGTTCTCGGCTTCAACCCGCACTGCCATATTCTCGTCACAGACGGTTGCTTTTACGGCAAGGGCATGTTCCGCGTAGCCCCTCCCCTGGAACTGAAAAAACTGGAGTCCATATTCCGGCATAAGGTCTTTTGCATGCTGATCGCCAGAGAAATGATCGCCATGCTCTCAACATGGCGGCATTCCGGATTCCATGTCTTCTGCGGAAACCGCATCCAGCCGAAAGAAAAGGAAGCGATGGAGACCCTGGCACGGTACATCATCCGGGCATCCTGATTCAATGTCCGGTTTTTTCTCTCCATGAATAATTTTTTATTCGAATTCTCAAGTTTGGTCACTTTATCCCGATAATGAATTTACAAGAAGTCTCTTGCCGATCATTTGGCTCCGGATCCCGGAAAAGGAGACCCCTGTCAGAGAGAAAAAACCATGCAGATTAGAAAACTGGGATTCAGTGATCTTGGTCTCTCCGTTATCGGACTCGGCACCTGGGCAATCGGTGGTGGAGGGTATGAATGCGGTTTAGGTGCCCAGGATGATCAGGAATCTATCCGGACCATCCGGAAAGCGATCGATGACGGCATCAACTGGATGGATACCGCGCCCATGTATGGATTGGGGCATGCCGAAGAGGTCATTGGCAAGGCCATAGGTGAAATCCGCAGTCAGGTCCATGTGGCAACGAAAAGTGGAATTCTTTGGGATGAAAACAACTCCTTCCGCTTCTGTTTGAAAAAGGAGAGTATCCGGTCTGAGATTGAAGCGACCCTTCGGAGAATTGATACGGACTACATCGATCTTTATCAGATTCATATGGCGACGCCGGAAGAGGAGATCGAAGAGGGCTGGTACTGCATATCAGAGTTGATCCGGGAAGGAAAAGTCCGCTATGCAGGCGTTTCCAATTTCAGCCTGGAGCAGATCAAGAAGGTTCAGAAGATCCATCCCGTTGCCTCTGTCCAGCCAGTCTACAACATGTTCAACCGTGATATCGAGCAGGGCATCACGGACTACTGCGCTCAAAACGATATCGGCATCATATCCTACAGCCCGCTTTGCTCCGGGCTGATAACCGACAGGATCTGCCGGGAGCGGATAAAGAACCTCGCCGCGGATGACTTCAGGCCCCGGCTGCCTGATTTCCAGGAACCCCTGCTGAGCATCCACCTGAAGGCTATTGAGCGTTTGAAGCCCATCGCGGAGAGAAGCGGGTTGACGCTGCCTCAACTTGCCATCCCGTGGGTGTTGCGTCAGAGGAATTTGACTTCGGCTATTGTCGGGGCGAGATGCGTCAACCACATCGACGAGATCGTTAAAGCGGGAGAATTGGCAATGGCCGAAGAGGATCTTCTGGAAATCGAAGCAATCCTCGCTGACCACCAGCAAGAGAGCAGAGAAATCCTTGCCCCTGACATCCCCAGGGTAATCTCACGCATCTGGAATTCGTTTCTGACCGCTCTGTTTCACTGGATGAGAATCGCCCACCTATGCCGCATAAATACGGACGGGGTCTGAAAGCGGCTCCTTTCGCCCCTGTTCACCCATGCGGACACCGCTGGCCCCATCGCAGCCGGTCTTGAATAACCCACTTTTAATCCAGTATATCTATGATCAATGAAAACGAACCGCAGTTGGTGATCCTCGACGAGATATCCGGGGAGGGGGATATCCATATCGCCTACGGCGAATGGCGGGTCAATACCGGCCTCGACGACCGCCTGTTCATCAACAAATGAGATCCGCCATCGGGATCCCCTCTTCGACCGTAAGCGGACGGCATGACGTGAGGGAAGGTCAATGGGCGATTTCGCGCGACCGGAATCAAATCCCACCCCGCCAGGCCTTTCCGTATCCTCAGCTCATGCAAAAGCAAGTTCTTATCAATCAATTCAATCAATCACGATCCCGCGGCCTGAAGCTTGTTGCGGACGAAATGGATATGGGTCCGCAGCGCATAGAACTGGTCGCCGTAGGAGGCGGGCACCTTCATTCGATGAAGCTCGGACTCGATTTCGTCGATCCTCCGCGCCAGCTCCGCAAGCTTCTCGGCGGATTGCTGCGCCCCGGTATCCTGCTCGACCAGCAGCAACAGCCGGTACCATCGATTGATGCGCAATTTCATGCGCCATTGGAGCAGGGCCGGAATCGTTTTGAACCCCGGTATCAGGATGAGGATCAGCGGCACGAATACAACCAGAATCCGGTTGATAAGGCTGGCCAGCCAAAAGGGCAGATAGCGGTAGAAGAAGGTTTTCCCCGACTTGTAGAAGCGCTTCGCGTCATCGCTGATTCGGTATTCGTTTTCCCAGGCCGCCGGAAACTCTCCCCGGTTCTGGAAGAGCGCAGCGCGCCCGTGAATCTCCATGGCTGTGGAGAGTAGCAGGTCGGAGAGGGCCGGGTGGATGTTTTTTCGCGCGATCAGCTCGACTGTGGGGCTGACCAGCGTGATCTCCCGGTCCGGAATATTTTTCCCGAAGTCCATGGCGCCCTCCGGGATCTTCAGTTTGCTCAGATAGCCGATGCGGCGCACGTAGCCGTCGGCTTGCGTGAAATTGACCAGGTGGATCCCGGGTGACTGCAACAGGGAGCGCATGGTCCGGGACGAGGCGGAGTCGGCCATGAGAAAAACGACGTCGATCTCCCCCTTCAACAGCGCCGCAGCCGCCCCCTCACCCTCCAGGTCCAGAATTTTGGTCGTTCCCCCCCCGGGCTCGATGCCGTTTGCCGAAAGCAGTGTCAGCGCCAGCAGACGAGTTCCGCTGCCTTCATGGCCGACGGCAATGCGCCTGCCGGCAAGCTGCGCCAATCTCTCCACCGGCTGGGGGAGGCGGTGAAAAACCAGCAGCGGCTGGTAGGAGACGCTGCCCAGCGAGACAAGGTCCTCGATATCCTTACCCTTGGCGAGGCCTGCCTGGACGAATCCGATATCCACCTTGAATGCAGGATCGGTCAGCCGCCTGAGATTCTCCACCGAACCGGCGGAGGTCAGGAGCACCAGTTTCACGCCGTCCCGCGCCAGTATTGTTGCGTACTTCTCGGCAACGCCATAGTAGAGGCTCCCCTTTTCGCCGCAGGTGATGGTGATGGTTTTCGGCGGAGCTGAATAGAAAAACCAGAGGCAGGCAAGAATCGCCAGGAGGCCGACCACGATCATGACCGCAATGGCCGCATTGCGGCCCAGGCCGAAATTGTCCATGAACACCGCGGGAAGCCTGTTTGATGGGGTTTTACGATCTGCGTCCAAAATTGTTCCCACCTTCCCCGTCAGGGGACGATCGCGTTGAGTTCCACCCGGCCTTTGGGCGTCTCGCTCTTCCCGGGTGCCTTGAAAATGTCATCATTCTTCTGAAAGATCCGCTCCGCCGGAATCTTCGCCTTCTGGACCAGAAGGGCCATCACGGCCTCCATGCGTTCGCGCGCCAGGTCCTCCAGTTCATCCTTTTCGACCTTGGTATGGGCGAGGATCAGCTTGACCATTTCGGCATCCGGAAGGGCGATCTCCCGGCCCAGCGCGTTGCGGGGCTTGGGGAACTTCTCCCTGGCATAGACCGCCTTCAGGTAGGTCGAGTACTCCTCCGGAGACAGCGAAACCGTCTCCGCGCTATCCGCTGCCGCAGTCTGCCGCTCACGGGCCAGGGCCAGGATCTTCTCCCGCTTCAGCTTGCGGTTGAGCAGCTCGTTCCGGTAGGCTTCGGCGTCCTTCTCCGGATCCACGTAGGCCGAGAGCGACATCTTGAGTTCCGGCCGATCGGCCAGACCCTTCGCCAGGGATTCGAGCTTCTGCTCCTCCGGCGGCAGCAGGGTATGGGCTCCCGATTCGAATCCGACCACGCTCAGGTCGCTGCCTCCGCCGAAGAGGGACGACAGCAGGGAGAAGGGGGCGGTGACCGCCTTCACGAGCAGGTTTTTGATGACCTGCCAGACGATGCCCCAGATGTTGAACCGGGGATCGTCGATCCGCCCCATCACCGGCACATCCAGAATGATCTCTCCATTGCGGTCCTTCAGCAGGGCGAGCCCCAGCTTCACGGGGAGGCTCGTGGCCTGGTCGCTTTTCACCTCGTCGCCGAAGGTGAACTGATCGATCCGGATCCGGTTTTGGGAGTTCAGCTCCTTGCTTTCGATGTGGTACTGCAAGTCGAGGAAGAGCTTTCCCTGCTTGAGGATGTATCCCAGATAGGTTTCGGAGTAAGGGCTCATCGGCGAGAGGTCGATGTCCATGAACGACAGCTTGAGGTCGACGAAGAGGTCCTCCCGGAGGGGGTTGATCTTGCCGGTGATCGTCAGCGGGGAGTGGTTTTCCAGGGCGCCGCGCAGATCGACGTCGGCCAGGAGGGAGGCCTGGGAGGAGAGGCCGCTGATCCGCCCCCCCAGATGGTAGAAGGTCGTTTCGAAATCATCGGAGAGGTGCTTGTCGGTAAACGCAATGGTCCCCTCCAGGAGGGTGACCGTGTTGATGGAGATCTCCGGTCGCGAGGGCGCGGCCGATGCGGCGGACGCTGCCGCAGCCGCCGGAGGTTTTTCCTCCGCAACAGAGCCGGGACCCGGTTTTTCCGCACCCTCTTTTTTCTCCTTCTTGAGCAGCGCCTGCAGGTTGAGGGACCCGTCGTCACGGATGATGATGCGCGAATAGAGCTGATTGAGCGAGATCTGGCCTACGGCCAGGCGAAGCGGCGTGATATCCCCGTCGATCCCGTCGATCTGCAGCCTCTGCCACTTCAGGAGATCCTCCTCCTCGACGGCGTCGACCGCGTGAAAGTCGCTGAGGCCCGCTGCTCCCTTGAAGCTTCCCGCCGCCGCCCCGTCCTTCAGGGCGATGTCCAGCGCGAGCGTCGCATCCAGCAGGCCGCCCAGGACCAGGAAGTTCAGATTGTCGGGATAGTAGGCCTCGAAATCCCGGACCGGCAGGCGGCCGATCTTCAGATCGCCCCGGTAGCCGAAGGGGGCGGGGGTGAGATCGCCTGCGGCCTGGAGGAGCGTCTCCTTGCCGAAGGTGGAAGCGAACCTGAACTTTGCGGGCTTCGATGCGGGGCCGCTCAGGTCGGTCAGCGCGAGCGACGTGTTGCGCAGTGTGAAACGGGGCTCCTTCGGCCGCATCCGGTCGGTGACGGCGATGTTGAATCGGTCGATCTCGACCTGCTTCAGGCGGTAGTCGAGAGGCTTGGCCGCTTCCTGTTTCGCCGGGGCGGGCTTCCGTGCAGGCGCAGCCGCGGTCCCGGCTGCCGGCGGTCCCTCCTGCTGCGGGACCAGGAGCGTTTGGACGGAGAGCTTCCCGTCGGCCTCGCGGGAGAGGGAGACCTCTCCGCCGGAGAGCCGGATCCGGTCGATCGAAAGCTGGTTGGCCTTCTGTCCGAAGGTGGCGCCGGTCACGCTCAGCAGCGCCAGCTTCACCCCCTCCTTGTTGCCGTATTCCGCCGAAAATTCCTTGAGGCTGAGGTTTCCCTTTTCTGCCGTGAGGCCCTCTTTCCCGCTGAAGGCGACCTCGCCGGAGAGATCGGCCGTCCCCTTGAGCGGCGCCGTCAGGTAGGAGGCCAGATAGGGCCACCCCTTTTGCAGCGGGAGTCCCGTCAGCCGGACGGCGGCCTTCGCGGCGGGCTCCACGAGGGTGAAGCTGCCCTGGGAAGCCAGGCGAATCTCCTTATCCACGTTCAGGGAGAGGTCGTATTTCCCGGTCTGCTCCGGACGGTTGGCGACATTCGAAAGGGCGAGCGTTATATCCTCCACCTCGGCCTTGAATCCGGTCTTGGGCAGATGGTCGCGGAAATGGACGCGTCCCTCCCGCAGCGAAAATGAAGCGATGGAGAAGGCCGGCGGCGCGGTTTTGGCCGATGTCGCGGCTTTTTCTTCCGGCGCAGCCGCCCCTTTGGGAGTCTGCGGAAGCAGGCTTGCGAACATCCATTCGCCGCGCCGGTCGCGGCTCGCGAAGAGCTCCAGGCCCGTAAGGGCGACCGTCTCGATTTCGAACACGCCCGCCAGGGGCTCCAGGCGGGACGCCTTCACCTCCAGCGAGGGGAGTTTGAGCAGGGGCTGCCCCTTGGCCAGATTCAGGTCGATGGCGTCGAGGCGGGCGATGCCCTTGACTCCGAGCTCCGGTTTGCCGCCGGCGGGCTGCCGGTAGAGGAGGTCCAGATCGAGGCTCAGTTTGCCGGAGTTGAGGTCGACCGGCGGGGCCTGGGGGACGTAGGCCAGGAGCTCCGGGAGGTTCAGCTTTTCGATCGCGATATGGACGGCGCTCTCCAGATCCTTGCTGAAGGGTTTGAGCTTGCCCGTGAGGGAGAGGGGCGCGCCGTTGACGATTGCGGAGATTTTGGGCGCCGCATCGAGGTCGGCCTCGGCCGGGATGCTGCTCAGCCAGGGGAGGGCGATCTCCAGGTTGCGGACGCTGTGCTTCCGGCCGCCCCCCACGAGGCGGTCGTCGAGATCGAGCGAGCCGCCTGTCAGTTGGAAGCGGTTCAGCACAAAGGGGAAAATTCCGGCCGATTTCGGCTTCTCCTCCTTCTTCTGGCGCTCGGCGATATCCGAGAAATTGAAGCGGTCCGCCGCCTCGCGGACGACCCGGAGCGACGGGGATTCGATCGATACCTCGGAGATCACCAGAGCGCGCCGGTAGAGCGAGGCCGGGCTGACCGAGACGCGCAGGGCGCCGATGGCGAAGAAGGAACCCCCGCCCTTTTCCTCGACGGCAAAGCCCCGAACGGAGGCGGTGAGGGTCAGGGGATTCAGGGAGACCTTTTCGATGCTGACGTTCCGTCCCGTCGCCTCCCGGAGCGCTTCGACCGCCTTGCTCCGGATCAGAGCCGGCAGAATGGTGGCCATGAAGAGGAACAAAACGGCCAAGGCTCCGACGGCGATCAGAGCGATTTTTTTCCACCGGGTCATAGGTGCCTCGCGATGTCTCTCGAACAGCCGGCTTTCCTGCCACGAGCGCCTTCCGCCGGGAACGGGCCGGAGCGGCGCTATTTGGCAAACACCATCTTCAGGAGATCCGTGGTCCTGGCCACGGGGTTGGCCCTGATCTGCGCCTCCTCCTCCCCGACCATATGAAAGAGGCCGTCCAGGGCCTTGGTGGTCACGTAGTGGTCGAGATCGACGGATTCCGGTTTCACCAGGGAGAGGGCCGGAAGCCTGCCGATCATCACCTGATAGGAACGGGTCACCCCCACCTGGCCCATGCTCTCGGTGATGATCGGTTTGAATGCCTCGTAGAGCCGGGCGGACGTTTTGGACTGGAAGTAATCGGTGGCGGCGCCGTTGTTGCCGGCCAGGATCTTTCGGGCGTCCTCGATGGTCATGCCGCGGATCGCATCGGCGAAATGGGACGCCGCCCGGGGAGCGGCCTTCTCGGCCGCCCGGTTCATGCTGAAAACGAACTCATCCACCTGCTTCCGGTAGCCGAGCGTGCGCAGGAGATCCGCAGCCTGCCGGACCTTGTCGGGCATGAGGATCTTGATGGCGTCGTTCCCGAAGTAGCCGTTGATCTGGGAGACCAGGCCGACGGCATTCTTCGTGCCGACGGAGAGGGCCTCCTTGAGCCCGGAGGCGATTGTCTGGTCATCCAGCCCCCGGACCACGGCGGGATCCGACGACTGGCCGAGCCCCGGCAGTTGGTGCAGCCCTTTCTGGATCGCATCCCCGAGAAAATCCGCAGCCGGCGAGGAGGACGGGATGAAAGCGAACCACAGCAGCAACACGAAAGAGGTCCATAACCGGGTTTTCATAGCGACTCCTGGTTCAGGCCAAAGGCGGAAGATGAATCGGTTTAAATTGCTGCCGGGCATTTTACCAGAATGGCCCAGAACCAGCCAGAACGTTTCGAAAAACTCAGCGCCATACGGTCTCATACGCCTCTCTTTTCTTTTTGGATCCCGGACGACTCATTTTCCCTCCGCCTGCAGCACCGGGTTCACTTCTCGGCAAGGGTGGAGGTGCAGTGCGGGCAACGAGAGGCCTTTTGAGGGATATCCGTGAAACAGAAAGGACAGACCCGCGCCGCCGGTGCGGGCGCAGGTGCAGGGGCTTGTCGTTTCATGCGGTTGACCTGCCGCACCAGGATGAATATGGCAAATCCGACAATCAGAAAGTCGATCGTCGCGTTAAAAAATAACCCGTAGTTGAGTGTTGCGGCGCCTGCTTTCTTAGCGTCGGCCAGCGACTCGAAGGACTTGCCCGACAGGTTTATGAAGAGATTGCTGAAATCCACCTTCCCGAGCAGGAGACCGATGGGAGGCATCAATACGTCGGTTACAAACGAGGTAACCACTTTGCCGAACGCTGCGCCGATAATGATACCGACTGCCATGTCCAGTACATTTCCCTTAATAACGAACTCCCTGAATTCTTTGATCATAATTTTCCTCCTTTTCTCGGGTTCATCGGGAATCTGTCACTCCGCATCGATGTGAAAGAACTTCCTTTGGGGCGAACAGTATATGAAGCATGGTTCCCTGTGTCAAGGTGAACGGTGAACCAGGTGAACGGTGAACCATTTTCTTTCACGGATGGTTCTCATGAATCGTTTACGGGGATACCGGCGCCTTGCTCTCCGGAGGGTTTCCTTTACGATGCGCGCTTCGACGGCCCTACCGGACGATGGAGGAGCTTCCAGAGGACCCATGCGGCGAGAAGGCAGGCGGCCACGAACGCAAGAAGAGGGATAAGCAGGGATAGGAGAGTGGCCGCCAATGCTCCCGCAAGCTCAGCCGTGGAGATCGCGAAATTCCCGGCACCGCCGGTGGAGATGGATGAGATCCCCCTCATGAGGGTCGTTCCGGTCTGAACGATGCCGGCCATTCCTCCGCCGGCAATGATCGCGAGCGACCACTTCATGAAGGGAGAGACGTCGCTGACGACGGCCGCCGCAACGATGGTTCCCGCCGCAACGGCCAGGGGTGTGGTCACGGTATCCAGAAGATTGTCGATCCAGGGAACATAATAGGCGGCAACCTCCAGAATCGCGGCGGTCGCAAAGGCAACCAGGGCGGGCCCGGTTGCGATCCACTGGAATTCCGGTGCGAGCTGGATGAGGTTGTTCATGCCGGCGATGCTCAAGCCCAGGAAAGGCAGAATGATGCGAAACCCGCAGGCCGCAGCCAGGCCGATGCCCACGATAAAACCCCCAAAACCGCTCCAGGTGTATTCCATGGCTTATGACCGCATTTCCTCCCGAGGGATGCGCCGGTCTATCGATTCCGCAGTATCCCAGGGCCGTAACCTGCAGCCTTATCTTATCATGAATCCGTTTGCGTGCAAGGCCCGCTGTAATCCATCACAGGGCAGTCCATGCAGCGTCTTACAGATGGATGTCTGTCCGCGGCTTTTCTCTCCGCCCGCATAGAGGTCGATCCACTGATTTGCCCGAAGTGCCGGGGAACGATGCGGGTCATCATTTCCCCGAAAAATCTGCCGGGATCACCATTGTAAATCTCCTGGATTGATTTTTGCTGTCCTTTTCGCGCGACCGGAATTAAATCCCACCCCATCACGCCTTTCCGGATCCTCAGCTCATGCAAAAGCAAGTTCTTATCAGTATTCCTAAAGTTTTCCCGGTTTGTTCCGATATGACAGTCAAACAGGATCTCTCGACGACGGCAGGGTTCCAGATGCGGGGGAAAGATCTTTTGGAAATGACGATTAATGTACTGCATTCCCGGAAAAGCAATTTCTTGTCGGTCAGGGCTGGTGATGCCCGGGTTTTCCGGGACAAATACTTTGATAAAAGGAGTCTAAAATGAAGAAGCGTAGTTTTGCGGTGCTGGGTTCACTTTTTTTTCTGATCTCGGTCTTTGGCGGGTTTCCCGGCGTTCTCGGCGCGGCGGATGCGATCCAGTTTGGGGTGATTCCCCTTCAGAGTCCGGCAATTATGCTGCAGAAGTTCACGCCGCTTGCCGACTACCTGAGCAAGGAATTGGGTGTTCCCGTTAAACTCCTGGTCGGCAAGGATTACCAGGCGACCATGGATGACATCGCCAAGAACACCGTCCAGATGGCCTATCTGACACCCACCACCTACCCGAAGGTTGCCAAGCAGCACCCGGACATGGCGATCCAGCCGATTGTCAAGTTCAAGGAAAGCGGCTCTGCCACCTATCGGTCTGCCATCATCGTGCGCTCCGGCAGCCCCATTGCCGGTGTTGCGGATATCAAGGGGAAGAAATTCGCCTTCGGCAGTGAGCAGTCGACCTCCTCACACCTGATGCCCCGGAGCATGCTCATTGCCGCCGGGATCGATATCGACAAGGATCTCAAGGAGATCAAGTTTACCGGATCCATGGGCAATGTCGTCGGCGCCGTGGCTGCGGGGATCATGGACGCAGGCGGGCTCCAGGAGTCGGTGGCCGAGCAGGCCGAGAAGCAGGGAAAGGTGAAGATCCTGGCCAGGTCCGGCGACATTCCCCAGTTCCCCATCTGCGTCAACAAGCAGCTCCCGCCGGAAATGGTCTCCAAGATTCAGGCGGCCCTGCTGAAGCTGGACGGTTCCACGCCCGAGTCCCTGAAGATCCTCACAGCGATCGACCCCAAATTGACGGGGAGTGAAAAAGCCGCTTCCGCGGATTACGACATCATCCGGGAGATGATCCTGAAGCTCTATGGAGAGGCCTTCTACAAAAAATAGAGTGTCGAGATCGGCAGGGGGAGACGGCGCGGCGGCCCCACAGGTCCCCGCACCCGGCCTCCCTGGCCGGAGCGCATTGAAATGACAAGGAATCCATCATGACAAACCAATTGCCTGCATCGGGATTCCGGTTAAAGCTGGTCCATAAGCTCATCCTGCTGCTGTGCGGCATCATGATCGTGGTCATCTCCGGAACGACGATCGTTTTACTCAACAACCTCTCCAAGACCACGAACAGCATGCTGGCCAAGACGAGCGACCTCAACAACGAGATCCAGAAGAAACAGGGGGGCATCCTCCAGAAGATGCAGAAGGAACAGAAGGATCAGTTTTCCGGCATCGCGGTGCGTCAGGGAAGCGCCTTTGAAAAAGTCGAAAAGAACATGACCGCCTCCTTCGGGGAACTCACCAAATCACAAGGTCAGGCAGCGGAAAAGGCCTTGAAAACGAAGGCCCAGGGGATGACCGACCTGATTGCCAAGGTCTCCGCCATCGCCCTGTCCACCCTGAATTTTGATGCCTTGAACGAGTACTGCCAGGCAGCCTGCAACGATTCGGAAATCCTCATGGCCGCCATTTTCGACAAGGAGAACCACCCGCTCTCCAGCCAGATGCGCACCAAGGACCAGAAATTTCAGGCCCTGCTCGGCGGGACCAAAACGGTCAAGCCCGAGGATGTCTTCGCCAAGCTGAAAGGCTCGCCCCAGGTCATCACCGTTGAACGGGATATCCGGAGCGAGGCCGGCGAGGTGACCGGCCGTGTCTCGCTGCTTGTCCATACCGGCGCCATTGCAGAGCAGCGGCAGCGGATCGTCGCCGACCTGGGCCGGATCCAGACACAGATGAAGTCGGAGTTCAAAAACGCGTCCACGGAACTGGACAGCGGCCTGCAACAGACCCAGTCCGTCGTGGAGTCCGGGATGGGGGCGCTCAAGACGGACATCCAGAAGGTGGCCGAACACTCCAAAACCGAGCTCGGGCGCCAGAAGGATATTGCCGTGAGTGACGGGATTCAGACGGGGGTTGCGGTGGGCATCGTTTCCATCGCCGCATCCCTGATCCTTTTCCTGCTGGTGATCGTACGGGCCATGTTCAAACCCATCCGGCTGATGGGCGCCGGGCTGAATGATTCAGCCAACACCGTGGCCTCGGCCACGAGCGAGCTGGCATCGGTGGTCCATTCCCTGGCCGAAGGGGCGGCCTCCCAGGCGGCCTCCATCGAGGAGACCTCCGCTTCCCTGGAAGAGATGAATGCCATGACCCAGAGGAACGCGGAAAATGCCGCCCAGGGGGATCTGCTCATGAAGGAAACGCGGCAGGTCGTGGAGGAGGCCGGCGCCGTCATGGGACAGCTGACCCGGTCCATCGAGGAGATTTCCGGGGCCAGCGAGGAGACGAGCAAAATCGTAAAAACCATCGACGGCATTGCCTTCCAGACGAACCTTCTGGCCCTCAATGCCGCCGTGGAGGCGGCCAGGGCGGGAGAGGCAGGGGCCGGATTCGCCGTGGTTGCCGCCGAGGTCAGAAACCTTGCCCTCAGGGCTGCGCAGGCTGCCAAGAACACCTCCGTCCTGATCGAGGGGACGCTGGTGAAGGTCAAGGAAGGCGCCTCTCTGGTCACGACGACGAACGAGAAGTTCGCCGAGGTGTCCGAGAGCACGGGCCGCGTGGAAAAGCTGGTGGCCGAGATCGCCGCGGCATCGCAACAGCAGGCCCAGGGGATCGGACAGATCTCCAAGGCCCTGGCGGAGATCGACCGGGTCGTCCAGCAGGTGGCCTCCAAGGCAGAGGAATCGGCCAGTGCCTGCGAGGAGATGAACAGCCAGTCCGGAGAGATGAGGGGTTTTGTCGGCAGCCTCGTCGACCTGGTGAGCGGGCGGCAGAAAAACGCAGCCGTTCTTCGGCAGGAGACCCGATAGAGAAGAAAATCCAGACCGCACCTGCCAGGGAAAACCAAGCCTTGACGTGTGCGGCTGGAAAGCTGATAGATGCCGCGCTTTAAGATTTGGTTTTGGCTGTCCCCCTCCCCAGAGAGCCTGTGATGAAGGCTTCTGGGTTTTTTTGCGCCTGAAAAACACCCCGGAAATTGGGACACGGCTACACCATGGATACGCTCGCGAGCGTGTTCCCTGCGGCTTGCAGCGGAGAGGTTAAAGTATTGGAGGAATATGGCAAAGCAGAGCCAGGACAAGTTCATCAAGCGGCTGCCGAAAAATCGGCAGACCCTGCTCTTCTCCGCCACCATACCGGGAGACATCCGGAAGCTGGCCGATTCTTCGGGCGATCTATCTCGGTTTCCCTCTCACAGGCCAGCGCAGGGCGAGGCTCAGGCTTGATCCGCCAATGATCAGCATGCCGATTGTTGTGAGCAGATCCGCCAGATGGCCGAAGGCGATCCAGCCGAGCAGCGTGGCCCAGACCAACTGGACGTAAAGCAGCGGCGACAGCGTGGAGGCCATCGTTTCGCGGAAAGCGCGGATGAGCAGGAAGTGACCGGTACCTCCGAAGAGACCCAGCGAAGTGATGATCAGGGCCTGCTTCAGCGTAGGTATTTCTCCGGTCCAGTATGTTGGAATAATGAAAGACATTGCAATGGTACCCACCAGCGCGGTGTAGAAGAGCTGGCGCATTGCCGGCTCCGTGACCGAGAGCTTGCGGGTGAGTATCTGATAACCGGCATAACAGAGTGCGCATCCGAGGGCATAGACGACGCCGATGCCGAATACCGAGCCGCCCGGCCGGGCGATGAGCAGTACGCCGCCGAATCCGGCTATTGTCGCCAGCCAGCTTTTGAGCGGGACTTCCTCGCCGAGCAGAGGGCCGGCGAGCAGCGCAACGAGCAAGGGGGTACTGAAGACCAGTGCTATGGTTTCTGCAAGCGGCAGTATGCGAAAGGCATGCACGACGCACAGGGAGGAGCCGACCAAGAGGAGCCCGCGGAAGATCATCAACCACGGATGTTTCGTAACGACAATCTCACGGCCCATGCCGGGTGCGATGCCCACCAGCATGAAGACGAGGTGAACAAAATAGCGTGCCCAGACAATCAGCGGAACGGCAAAGAAGGCGGTCAGATACTTCGAGCACGTATCCAGCAGGGTAAAGAGGAAGGTCGCGATCAATATGAGGATGATGCCATAAAGTTTATGTTGCACGATGCGAGGGTAGAGACAATTCATGCCTCCATATTCTTAATTTTTAGTAGTGTGCCGGTCAGATTGTACCTCATTATTTCGGATCGTAATGTAGCATAACAGAAAACTACTGATAATCGAACCTTTCAGAGCGCCTGTCCTGTTTTCCCAGACAAGCTCTCTCCGAAGCTTGTACCGGCCTGAATCGGCCGCTTATTTGTCCACCTTCGTCAGCCTGGCCCCGATCCGCGAGGCAATCACGACAAGGGCGGTGGAAATAAAGATCATGATGATCCCCAGCGCGGAGAGCCTCCCCCAGAGGCCATCCTCCGAAAAACGGAGGATCTGGACGGCGAGGACCTCGGTGCCCGGTCGGGAGAGAACGACGGAGAGGCTCAGCTCGCGGACAAACATCGTCGCCATCAGGATCCAGCCGGAGACGATCCCCGGGATCAAAAGCGGGATGACGATCCGCCGCATCGTGTAGAGCGGCCCGCCGCCGCAGACCCGGGAGGATTCCTCCAGGTTGCTGTGGATCTGGACAAAGGCGCTGGTCAGCGGACGGATGCCGTAGGGCAGGTAGGTGGCGATATAGCCGATCAAAAGCGCCCAGATCGTTGCGTAAAGGGGCGTCTGGACGAAGAACCACATGAAGCCGATACCGACGACGATCCCCGGAAAGGAAAACGAGAGGAAGCTCAGCGATTCGAGAAAGCCGGAGGCCTTAGAGCGGACCTTGACGATCACATAGGCGACGAAGAAGGAGAGGATCATCCCCAGCGTCGCCCCGCCGACGCCGAGGTAGAGGCTGTTCTTGAGCGACAGCAGCGAGACGGGGTCCTTGAGGACCGCGATCCAGTGCTTCCAGCTCATCATCGCGAAGGCCTTCGCACTCGGAACCATGGAGTAGGGAACGACGGAGGTGTAGAAGAGGACCAGGACCGGCAGAACGATCAGCACAAACGACAGCAGCGCGACGATTCCGAAAAGGGGATACCGCGCCCCCTTGAGGTCGATCACGCTCGGCCGGTAGCCCCGGCTGGAGATGGTGACGTATTTTTCCCCTTCCCGGGTCAGGTGGCGGTAGAGGAAGATCAGCGTGATCGAGGCGGCGAGCGCACTCATCCCCACGGCCGCGGCCATCCCGTAGTCCGTGACATACCCGGTCGCGACGACGCGGTAGATATGGGTCGCCAGCACATAGATCCGCCCCGGCATGCCGATCACCGAGGGAACGGCAAAGGAGGCCAGACTCCGGACGATGACCAGCGTTGCCGCGGCGAGGATGGCCGGCCGGAGAACCGGCAGCGTGATCTGCGTCAGCGTCCGCAGGTTCGAGGCGCCGCACACCTTCGACGATTCCTCCAGCGCGACGTCGAAGGCCGACATTGCGGGGGCGATCACCAGGTAGGCAATCGGCAGATCGAGAAGCCCCTCCACGAGGATCATCCCCTGGAGCGTATAGATGTTGAGCGCCGCCCCCTCCCAGCCGAAGAGCTGCCGGAGGAAAAGATTGATCATGCCGTTCGAGGGGTTCAGCAACAGAACCCAGCTCACCGCAAACAGGATGTGCGGCACCATCATCGGAATCAGCGAAATGATCCGGAACATGAACTTGAACGGGATGTTCGTCCGGGTGTTCAGGTAGGCCAGAAACAGGGCCAGGACCGTGGAGACAAACGCGGAGCCGATCGTGAAGACGGCCGTGTTGACGAGGATTTCTGCGAAGGCCGGGTCGCTGTAAGCCTTGACGTACTTCGAGAGCGTAAACGTTCCGAAGGCGCTCAGCCCCTCGCTGAAGCTCCCCAGGATCAGCATGACGACAGGGCAGACCGTAAGGAATCCGACTATCGCAATCAGGACCGGCGTCAGGCCCGTTCTCGTCTTTTGCATCGAATGTACCCTTTTCTTAATTCAGCAGGATCGAGCAGTGACGCGGGTCAAAATGGAGGGCAATCTCTTCGCCCTCCCGGACGGCGGTTGTCGGCTCGATTCGGAAGATCAGCAGTGTCTCCCCGACCCGGATCTCCCCCTCGTAGGCATCGCCGACGAAGACCAGAGATTCGACCCTTCCCCGGAAAATGTTGCGCCCGATCTTATGGTCTCCTTTTAAAACCCGTATGAATTCCGGGCGGATGCACACCGTAACCACCTTGCCCGGCGCCGCATCGGTCTTCTTCTCGCAGGCGATGGGACCGATGGCGGAATCGATCATCGTAAAGGAATCCTCGCCAGTCGATACCTTGCCTTCGATGAAGTTCGCGCGGCCGATGAAATCCGCCACGAACCGCCGGTCGGAGTCGAAATAGATCTCCCGCGGCGTTCCCATCTCGATGATGCGGCCGCTTCTCATCACGGCTACGGTATCGGAAAGCGACAGGGCCTCGATCCGGTCGTGGGTCACATAGACGGCGGTGATCTTGAGTTCCGTGAGAAAGGTCCGCAGCTCCTTGCGCGTCTCCTCCCTCAGCTTCGCATCGAGGTTGGAGAGGGGCTCGTCGAAGAGGATCACCTTCGGCTCCGCCACCAGGGCCCGGGCAAGGGCAACGCGCTGCTGCTGCCCACCGCTGAGCTTCGTCGCCGGCCGGTTTTCGAATCCGTCGAGCTGAACGAAATGGAGCGTCTTTGCAACCTTCTCTATGATCACCTCTTTCCGCTCGCCGCGGGTCTGGAGCGGATAAGCCACGTTGTCGAAGACGTTCATGTGGGGCCAGATGGCATAGGTCTGGAATACCATACCCAAACCCCGCCGGTCCGGCGGGACGTAGATGCCCTTTTCCGTCGAAAAAACCACCTCATCCCCGATCATGATCTCTCCCGAATCGGGCATCTCCAGGCCGACGATGCAGCGCAGCAACGTGGTCTTGCCGCAGCCGCTCGGCCCCAGCAGCGTGAAGATCCGGTTGGCCGGGATGATCAGATCGACATGATCCAGCGCCGTGATCGTCTTGCCTTCCGAGTAATAGTTCTTGTTGAGACCTTTGATGCTGATTTCCATTTTTTATGTCCTGGCAGATGGTCATTCATGGAAGAAAGTCTTGTTTCACGCGTGCTGTCCAAGTTGAAAAGACATTATACATTCAGGATGCACCCCGTTCACCAGCTCAATGATATCAACATATCCGGTCATTGTCGATCATTTAGTTGAAGTCAAGATTTGCGATTGGTGCACTTGTGAAGCAACTTTCCAATAGCATCACCTGCCGCTTCATGCAGCAATGAAGTAGGAGGCGCCGGAGGATGTTCAAATGATCGTAAAAAAACCGACCGCAAACCTTGACCCGCCAGTGGAAAGTTCGAGCCGGTACTTCCCGGGGATCCAGTGAGACGGTTCCTCCCATCCCCGGCTGTGATAATGGAACGAATTAACCCAGGATTCCTCCAGATGCCTTTTCAAGCTCTGCTTTGCGAGGATGGATCCATCCGGTTTATACCAGATTTCATCTATCTGAAAATCGCTGCGCCGTTCCCGCGTGGGATGCTCCAGATGGAGTTCCCAGTAGATGTACCGGCTCCGGTCCCTCCGGAACTGGCCGGCATAGTCCCTCTTACCCATGTCGGTCGGGTTGTATCCACTCTCGAAAAAGCGCAGGATCGTCACCTTCGCATCGAGAGAGGAAATGACACCGAGAATCTCCTTGCTCTCCTCCCTGGTCATGACGGATGGTGCCGCCTTCCCTTCCTTTGGCACCGGGGCTGGACGGAGCGCCTCCTGCTTCGTTTTTTCCTTCAGATCTGTATCTTGTTCACGCATTTCTGCGATCACCCAAAAAAGCATCCCCAGCACCAAGAGAATGGCAACGATCTGCCTGACCCGGCCCGATGGCGATTTCTTCGAATGGATCGGTTCCCGTTCCGCCTTCAACAGATGCTGCTCCCATTGATCAAACCGGGGGAAATAGATAAAAAAAGCGACGACTGACAACGCCATGAAAAGATAACAATCGTAGGTATTTCCTCCGACCAGGAACAGGACGAGGCCGAAGATGGCGATTGAATAACAAACCGCATATGAGATGATCGCGACCAAACGCAATTGCTGAATGTGGGTTTCCCCATGAACGATGGAAGTGGGTTTTGTCGAGTCGAGAGATGAATATGTGTTTGATAATATAAAAAATCTCCGAAACCGAAGGGCCACCAAGGTGATCGTGGCAACCGCCAGGAGAATATACCGCAACTGTTCAATTTGGGGAAATGGGACAAATCCCTGGAATGGATCATATTGCCGCTTGACGACTTCCACCGCAATGGCAATGATCAAAAGACTGCCACTCCAGACATATCCGATCCATCTTATTATTTTGAATTGTCGTTCGGCTTTCTCACGCAGCAAAGTGTCCATAATCGCTCCTTTCAAGATATTGATAGGGTGAGACCTTTGAAAAACATCCAGTTTGTCATTGCGAGGAGGCCGAAGGGCGACGAAGCAATCCCGTAACCTGTATTGATGAGATTGCTTCGGGCTAAAGCCCTCGCAACGACTGCGTCAGATTGCTTCGTTGCTTCGCGCCTCGCAATGACGATGGTCGAGTTTTTCAAAGGTCTCAGGGTATGCGACCCCCATATCATGATAAACCATTTTTCAATATTATTACTCCGGCAATAATACATCCCAAAGTCGTCATTCCGGCGAAAGCCGGAATCCAGAATGAATTAGACTGGATGCCGGATCAGGCCTGCCCCGTACCTGATACGGGGTCCGGCATGACATTGTATATATTTAATTGCCGAAGTATTATTCCGGCGCTTACCGTCGTGGCCGGGGTGATCGACGATAGGGGATTGCCGACTTCGTGAAGAGCTTCCGCAGGAAACGGCCGATCAGATCAGAGTTCTTCCGCCAGGAGGGTGTGCAGGAATATCCCGTTTTTGAGCGCTTCTTTTTTGGCCTCGATCACCAGGTTGGCGCCGGATCCGGATAAAAGACAAAGAGCCTCGCGCACCGGCACGTTGCCGGCATCCAGGGATTCATGGTCGTCGGTGTAGCGCGCCGGGCCGACGCCCGAGTTCATGGCATGGTTGCTGTGCAGATGCGCGGTGATCACCCTTCCGGTCGCCAGGATTTGCCTGATGCCCTCCAGGAAACCGAATCCGTACACCTGATCGGCGATCCACAGATGCCCGATGTCCAGGCAGAGCCCCGCCGAGGGAAGGACCCGCACGGTTTCGACCACGTCGCGGGGCGTCTGGATGAGATAGCCTACGCGCGGATTGAGGTTTTCGACCGCCAGCCCAATGCCGCGTTCGGCGCATCGCATGCTGAACCCTGTAAGATTGGCCAGGGTCCGTTCCATGAAAACGCGGTACTGTGGCGTGCCGGCATAGTCGGGGCCGCAGATCGCGCCTTCCTGAACGCGGACGTAGGGTTTGAATTCGGCCGCGGTGAGAAGACGCATTCGCAACGCCTCGTCGGCAGGTATTGCACGGTTCGTGGCATAGCCGGGATGGACCACGATAATGGAGGCGCCGAATTCGGTCGCCGTTTCGAGCGTGGCATCCAGATCGCGGTTGCTCCGTTTGATGACGCCGGCGTCATCGCCGGCGAGGCTGGGAAAGAATTCCGTGGACGGACAGGTCGCATGCACGGAGAGAGTCCTGCCGCGCAGCACCGGCTTCAGGGAATCCAGGAAATCCCGTTCCATCTTGAAAGACAGCTCGAAGAGCGCCTGCCTGCCCGTCCGGGCTTCGAAGCCGTTGATGTATTCGACGATTTCCGCTTTCGTTTTGAGCCCCGCAAGCGACAGGGCGATCAGATTGCCCATGGACGGCGCTCCTTTCCGAAGACGGCACACAGCGGCCGGGCCGTTTCGAGCGTCGGCGCGGCGGCGAAAACCGGCAGAGCTCCGGACCGTTTGACGGACCTCCCCCCCTTTGTCACAAGGAATGAAACACTGCCCGAATCGGTTGACTGCACGCCGCCGGAGATGCCCAAGAAGGTGACCTTCATGTCGTCCGTCTCCTGCGGGATATCTTCTTGTAGATCGTCTTGAGGAAGGGGCTCAGAATCGTCAGGATGATTACCACCATGAAGACCATTGAGATGGGGCGTTGAAAAAAGACAAAAATATTTCCCCGGTTGATGTTCAGGGACTGCCGCAAAGCCACTTCGATTTGCGGTCCCAGAACCAGCGCCAGCACCAGGGGCGCCACATCGAATTCCATCTTCCGGAAGAGGTAACCCAGCCCTCCTGATCTGCATCACGGGATGCGCTCCCGGCAAGGTTACGGCGCTGCGAAAATCTTCTTGAACTCGCCTCCCCACTTCTTGATCTCGTCATCCGACAGTTCACGGATCGGGATAACCTTCGCCTTGTCGATTCCAGCGATCGGGGGATAGATGCCCGGGGCGAGGACATATTCGCCGACCTTCTCGGCCATGATCTTCATCGCGTCCTGGGACAACCAGTAGTCCACGAACAGCCGCGAGGCGTTGGGATGGGGCGCGCCGGCCGTAATCGCCATTCCTCGGGGGGTCCCCATCATCGGCTGGGAGACCCTTGCCCAATCCAGCGGCGCGGGGGCCTTGGTGATGATGTACTTCGGCATCGAGATGCCGATCAGCTTCTCGCCGCTCTCGATCGGAGCCGGCGTCGGGCCGAAGGAGGCCACGAACATCGGCTTGTTGGCGGCCAGCCCCTTGAGGAACTTCATCCATTCCGCATCCGATTTGATCACGTTTTCCTTCAGTCCGATCAGCCAGGAGATTGTCGTCGGATGGGAGGAGGGATCGGCCATCACGATCTTCCCCTTCCACTTCGGGTCCGTCAGGTCTTCATACTTTTTGGGGACATCAGCCGGTTTGACCAGTTCCTTGTTGTAGATCAGGGCGGCATATTCAATGCCGAAGCTCTGGATCTTGCCGTCCTTGTTTGCCCATTTCGGATATCCGGCGGCGGCGGGAGAGGTGTATGACGCCAGAACGCCCTTCTCCATCAGAAATTCGAGGACCGGCATGGGTGCCTGGAGAACGTCGGCCGTGAGCTTGCCGGCCGCATGTTCCGTCAGGATGGTCGCAATAAATTTGGTGGTGGAGAGTCTTGTATACTCCGCCTTGACGCCGTACCGCTTTCCGAAATCCTCCAGGATCGGCTCCACGGAGGTGATGTTGGCATAAAACGTCACCTTCCCTTCCGCCTTCGCCTTTTCCACCAGGGCCTGCGCTGCCGAACCCTTCGTATCCGTCCCTGCCGCAAAAACACAGGGGGCCGCGAACAGAACCAAAACAACAAAAATGATGAGTTTTTTCATAGCTTTTTCTCCTTCCACGAATGACCCCGCGCCGTTCCCGTCGTGGGGCATGCAAGCGGTGATCGGGAATCCCGGTCCCCATCACCCCGCCGAAGCATCCCGGATCTGCCCACAGGACGGGGCGTTCCAGGGACAATTCATCCAATATTGAACTTGGTAACATGCTTGGGCGATATTGTCAAATTCGACACTTTTTTGGAAAAGCGGGATAGCGGCAACAACCGGGAGAAAACATCGGAACCGCAGAGCGGTTCACCGGGGATTGGTTTTTGTCGCCGGCTTTCGGCGAGGCAGGGCATCGAGGTAATTTTCCGGCACCGCGATATCGCGCGGATCGATGCCTTTGAGCCTGTTCTTGACGTAGTAGCGGGCCTGGTAGGCCAGGTGGTTCATGCGGCGGTCGAACTCGATGCGAATGTCTTCGTATTCGCCGGGGCTCAGGCCGCTCGGGACATACAGCGGTTCACGCCCGTAGAGCACCGCGATGCGGGCAAACGGCAGGGGCAGAATGGTGCGATCCCATGAGTTGAACTCCCAACTGGGGCAGGCATCCCAGCAGAAGGCCAGCAAAGGTCCCCCCGTGCGGGCCGCAAGCTGGATGATGCCGGGCTTGGACACGTAAGGGGGGCCCAGAGGCGCATCCGGGGTGAATCCGCCAATATGGCCCTCTTTGATGTAATTGACCAGATCATGCAAGGCATCCCTGCCGCCGCGTGAGGACGAGCCCCGGAAGCCATGGATGCCCAGGCGCCGGCATATCATTGCGATAATCTCTCCATCCCGGGATTGGGAGATGATCCCGGCGCCGCCCCGGTCACGGTAATGGTAAGCGTAATAGAGGAAGCCGCGATGCCAGCCGGCGTAGAGCACATCCCGGCGCTCGGCCAGCAGGGCCGTTTCAACCTCCCGGCCGAAGGTCTCGATGCGCATGATTTTGAAATAGGCCCGGATGAAAGCAGCGCCGGCCCATCCATATAGATATTTCCATGGTTCCATGTGGCGGATAAGGACACAAATTTCCGCTGATGTCAATTGCCAAGGAGGGTGGCGGCAATGCCCCGGAGAAAACATCGGAATCGCAGAGCGGTTTGTGGTATAAATGCAGGACCGGGCCGGCATCCCGCAGTTCCCGCACAAAACAGGTGATGGCATGTTCCGGAAGGCTTATCGGAAAAAAATCGGTATGTCAGGGGGGTTGTCTTGACGAACCTCGAATGTCGCGTCTCCGTGATCATCCCCGTGTTTTGCGAGCAGACCATCATCAATGAAACGATTGAAACCGTCCGCCGTCTCAGAGGCGGGGACACCGCGGAGATCATCGTGGTCGATGGGCAGGCGGAAGGGGAAACCCTTTCAGCGATACGAGACGCCGCCGTGCAGAAGGTCCGCTCCGAAAAAGGGCGGGGCGGACAGCTCAACCGGGGCGCAGCCGTCGCCGCCGGCGATGCGCTGCTCTTCCTCCATGCCGACACCGTTTTGCCTCCTGCCGCTTTTGAAAGGATTGCCGGGGCGATGCGGGATCAAGGCTGCGTCGGCGGCGCCTTCGATCTGCGCATCGACTCCCGAAGGGCGGGCTTCCGGGTCATCGAAACGGTTGCCGGCCTGCGCTCGCGCCTGACGAGAATCCCCTACGGCGACCAGGCGATCTTCATCAGGACCTCCTGTTTTCGGACCCTCGGAGGGTTCAAGGAGATCCCGATCATGGAAGATGTGGACCTCATGCGGCGGATCAAGCGGAAAGGCTGGAGGATCGTCATTTTCCGGGAACCGGTGCTGACCTCGGCGCGCCGCTGGGAAAAAGAGGGGCTGGTATTCGGCACGCTTCGAAACTGGGTTCTGATGGTTCTCTATCTTTGCGGCGTCAAGCCGGAGCGGCTCGCCCGGTTTTACCGATAGCGTCTCTGCCGTATCCCCATCCCGCCTCAGGTCGGGCCGGGACCATCCTTCCCCGGTTTTCGCCCCCGGAGACGACGCCGGGCGATGTTCACCAGAAAAATCAGGATCACCGCGGCCGCGGCGGCCACCGCGATGAGCGGCCAGGGAATCTTCCCCAGCGAGAGACCGCTGACGACGGCATCGATGCCGACAACATAGAGAACCGTTCCGGGAAGCATGCAGAGCCAGGACCAGAAGAGATAGGTCCCAAACGGAATGCCGGTCAGGCCGAAGCCGTAATTGAGAAGATTGAACGGAAAAATGGGGACGAGGCGGGTGATGGCCACCACGACCGCCCCGTGTTCTTTCGTCATGTCGTCCAGTTTCCGGAAGGTTTCATTGCCGGAGAACCGTCGGACCACCCTCTCTCTGGCGACGTAACGGGCGATCAGGAAGGCGAGACCCGCCCCCGCCGTGGAGGCGATACTGACCAGGATCACACCGGACAGCGATCCGAAGAGGGCCGCCCCGATGATGGTGAGGGCCAGACCCGGCAGGGCCGCGACCACCGCGATGATATACACCATAACATAAACCAGCGGCGCGAGCGATCCAACGCCCCGAATCCATTCCTTCAGATCGCCCAGCCTCTCCCCGACACCCAGGAAGCGCAGCAGGATTACGGCGGCAACGACGACAACGATCAGCAGGACCGGCCGCCAAATTCCGGTTTTTTTCGTCGCTTCGGGAGAATTCCCTTCCATGACATACTCTTTCTGAGATCTTTGAATTTCTACTTTTCCTGTCATTGCGAGGCGCCGTTTTTACCCTGTCATTGCGAGCAGCCGGAGGCTGCGTGGCAATCCGACGCAGTCGTTGCGAGGGCTTCAGCCCGAAGCAATCTCATCAATATAGGTTATGGGATTGCTTCGCTTCGCTCGCAATGACAAATTACCTTCGGTCTCCTCGCAATGACAAACAGCGCGTTTTTCAAAGGTCTCTTTCTACGAAAAATCACCGCATCATCACACAGCGCATGTTGAGGCGGGAGGCCACGTCCTCTTTTGTCAGCTGAACCCTAAAGATCTCCTTGACCTCGCGGCACCGGGCCTCCTCGTTGCGGTAGATAACGCCGATCGGGATCTTCTCTCCCCACAGATCGGCCGTCTTGATGGCCTCGTAGCGGTCGGTCAGGGGCGCCTCTAACTTGAACACCCGCTCCCGGTACCACGCGTAGGTGTTGATCTTGTTGAAGCTGACGCAGGGCTGGAGGATGTCCACGACGGCCGTGCCCGGAAACAGGACCGCCTCCCGGATGAGCGCCGCGAGGTGTTCCTTGTCGCCGGCGAAGCCGCGGGCCACGAAGGGGGCGCCCATCGTAACGGCGAGGGCAAGGGGATTGAGCGGAAGGTTCGGGTTGCCGCCGGGAGTCAGATCGTTTTTCACGGCAAGGGCTGTCGTGGGCGAACTCTGCCCCTTGGTCAGGCCGTACACCTGATTTTCGGAGACCAGGATCGTGATATCCAGACGCTTGCGGATCGTCTGGATGAAGTGGTTCCCCCCTTCGCCGTACATGCAGCCGTCGCCGGAATAGGCGATGACGGTCAGGTCGGGGCGAGCGAGTTTGATCCCGACGGCGGGCGGCAGGGAACGGCCATGGAGGCCGTTAAAATAGTTCACGCTTAGATAATGGGGCATCTTCGCGGCCTGGCCGATCCCTGACGTGATGACGATCTTGTTCTTCGGGACGGGGAGTTCCCGGATCACCCTCTCCAGCACGTCGCGGATCGCAAAATTGCCGCACCCGGGGCACCAGCCCGTTTCGATTTTCGGTTCCATTGCTCCCCTCCTTTTAGGATAGCAGCCCCTTCAGGGTCTGATAGAGTTCAAGGACGGTGAAGCAGTCGCCGTCGTATTTGAGCACGTTGTGATCGACGGCAATGCCGAGTTCCCGCTTCAGCAATCCGGCAAACTGGCCTGTTGCGTTGTTCTCCACGCAGATCCGCTTCTTCTGCTCCAGGCGGTAAGGGGCGATCATAGCAGGCGTCAGCGGATAGACCTGCCCGAAGTGAAGGACGGCAACCGGAAGTCCGTCGGCGTTGAGCCGCTCCGCGGCCTCCTTCGCGATCAGGCGGTTCGACCCCCAGCAGAGGACGACGGCGGCCGCATCCGCCGTGCCGTAAAACGTCGGCGGTACGGCTTCTTTCTTCAGAAGATCGAGCTTGCCCAGGCGCTTGTCCATCATCCGCTTCCGCAGATCCGGATCTTCGGTGATCTTCCCCTCCTCGTCGTGCTCGTCCGAGTCGAGCTTGACCAGCGCGTCGGAGAGCCCCGGAAAGGTCAGCGGAGAAATTCCATTCTCTGTCAGGCGGTATCGCTTGTAGGTTGCGTCGAAGACCGGGTATTCGCGGTCAATCAGATCCAGCGGGATCTCCTCCTCCTCGACCACCTGGACGGAGTCGGCAAAGTACTGGTCCGTCAGCAGAAAGACGGGGATCTGGAACCGGTCGGCCAGATCGAAGCCCTTCCGCGCGAGTTCGATGGTCTCGACGATGGAACCGGGGGCGAAAAGGATCCGGGGGAATTCCCCGTGGCCCGCATGGAGAACGAAGTCCAGATCCCCCTGTTCGGTCCGGGTGGGAAGACCGGTGGCCGGGCCGGGCCGCTGGGCGACGGCGATCACGATCGGCGTTTCCGTCATTCCCGCGAGCGACACCCCTTCCTGCATCAGCGCGAAGCCGCCGCCGGCGGTCGCCGCCATCGACCGGACGCCGGCATAGGAGGCGCCCAGGGCCATGTTGATCGCGGCGATCTCATCCTCGGCCTGCTCGAAATGGACAGGAAGGTCCTGCGCGGCCTCGGAGAAGTAGTGCAGAATCGAAGTTCCCGGTGTCATCGGGTAACCGGCCATGAACCGGCAGCCGCCCAAAAGCGCTCCGAAGGCGAGGGCCTGGTTTCCATCGAATTTGACGGGGCAGCCCGCGGTAGCGGGAACGGGGATCGCCCCGGCGATCTTCCACCGTACGGAAAAGTCATACCCCTTCCTGAGGTATTCCGCCTTCCCCGGCTCGGCCGCCTCGACCATTTTCTCCGGCGTCACCCCGATGGCTGCCAGGATGCAACCGACCAGGGCCGTGTTGGCGGAGCGGATATCCCCGAAGAGCCTCTTGCTCTCCTCTCCGATCTCCTTTGTCATCGCGCGGGAAAGGAAGAGGCCCCCCTCGCGGAGGTCCGGCTTGTGGAGCGGCTCCGTTTCGTCGTCAAGGGCGACGACCATGTCCCATTTTCCCCCGTTCAGCGCATGGACCGGGTGGTCGGCGATACGGACCATATGGTGGTTGTGACCGCCCCGGATCCGGGACATGTAGTGCTTGGTGGCGAAGAAATGATAATTGAGCCTGGTCAGAACCTCCGTCAATTCCAGTTCAACGGAAAAGGCCCCCTGCCCCCCCTCCCCGCCGATCAGGACGTTGAATTCC
>Ga0247842_10001943_pt1 | contig 32314 bp, 36 predicted proteins | sample LaCruzMarch2015__3_FD_192411 | JGI IMG/M metagenome (GOLD analysis project Ga0247842, IMG submission 192411) | Freshwater microbial communities from meromictic Lake La Cruz, Castile-La Mancha, Spain - LaCruzMarch2015_19m | ecosystem: Environmental > Aquatic > Freshwater > Lake | place: Spain...
CGTCAAAGAGCCTAACCTTCGCTTCAAAAGCGAGCGCGCGCCACGGGGTTCGTGCTAATTGGCAAGGTCATCACAGGCGCGCGCCGCTTTAAGCTGCACGTTAGGCTGTAATAAGAAAATTTGGCTCATGGGGCGAATTGCGTGGCACCCTCATCTGCCAGGAACACCTCCCCAAGCTGAATCAACTACTTCTGCTGGCCAACCGTAGGCCAGCCACACATTTGGCCCCATAAGCCGAAAATATTAGAGGAGAGTTTTGATGAAACAGAGTTTTGCACGATGTGTAATGCTAGTCATGCCGTTAGCTGCGGGAGTTTATTCTCAAGCAGCTTTCGCTACCTGCCCTGATTCGATTCCATATAAGCCAATTCAAGGAGTGCCGCAGACTGTCAACGATCTTGGCAAAATGTTCGCTCAGGAACAGTGCGATGTCGTAACTCCTGGTGGTAGTGAATACTCGCCTGGCTTTTCTGATGACGATCGAACGAAATTCCAGAAATCTGGGGACCTCGAGAAGGTCATAGCCCGGGTGAAGGACAGTGCAACGTTCAAAACCGGTGTCGCCATCATCAGAAAAATGTCGGCTGACCAGCGCGCTGCGGTCTTTACTGCTTACGAAAGGCCGCTCTACCTGACTTGGGGAATGAACGGGAGAATCGATGATAATGGTACAACAAACGCTGGATATGACGTCGAGCTTGAGATAGCGAAGGCGCTGACCAACGCCGTCAAAAAAGCGTTACAATGATGACGGGTCTATTCTGGGCTTTGTCAAGGCTGCTACTGTGCATTACCTCAGTGCTTGCGATGGTAAGTTGGAGTAGTCAAAGCGAAGCTAGTCAAGATTCGCTCAGGGACGAACCCGCATGGACCCTTGTCTGGAGTGATGAGTTTAATGGCGCAGCGGGCATTGGAGTTGACGCCCAGAATTGGCTGTACGACATTGGAACCGGATATGGATGTGCAGGTTGCCCTTCGAATTGGGGCACAGGTGAGATCGAAACGATGACCGGTAATACAGACAATGTATATCAGGATGGTGTCGGTCACCTCGCCATCAAACCGACACACGTCGGCACCGATCCTTTGGCAGGGTGGACATCAGGACGTATTGAGACGCAAAGGACAGATTTTGCACCTCCGACCGGAGGTGTTCTAGCTGTCGAAGCGTCGATTCAGCAGCCTAATGTTTCAGGAGTTTCGGCTCTAGGTTACTGGCCAGCGTTTTGGATGTTGGGAGCGCAATTTCGTGGCAATTACCTAAATTGGCCGCGTGTTGGCGAGATCGACATCATGGAGGGCGTTAACGGACTCGATTCTGTGTGGGTAACACTACACTGTGGCGTGCCCTCAGGCGGACCATGTAATGAGACCATCGGCAAGAGCAGTGGAAGAATACCCTGCACTGGTTGCCAGGCTGCATTTCACACCTATCGAGTGGAGATTGATCGTAGCTTTTCACCCGAGCAAATTCGCTGGTACCTTGATGGAGTCAACATTCACGCATTAAATGCAAATCAGGTGGACTCTACGCATCCCAGCACATGGGCTGAGGCGGTGAATCATGGGTTTTTTATTATCATCAATGTTGCTATGGGTGGTGGCTTTCCCAACGGAGTTTCGGGCACGTTAACTCCGACATTATCAACAACCTCGGAAATAGCGATGCTTGTTGATTACGTCCGTGTTTATATGCGGCAATAATCTGCATTTGCCCAACAAGGAGAAAAGGGGCCAGGATCGAGTTCTTTTTCCGAAGCGAATAAGCAGAGTAAAGGCGTTGGAGCCCTGTAATTCGGCTAGACGGTAGCCAAGCCAATACAATGATTGCCTAACGGGCGGCCAAAGAGCGAGCGCGCGCCATCAGGGTCGACTTGGTTTGCAGGGTCCGGAGGGGCGCGCGCCGCCTTGGCCTTTTACGTTAGGCGCAAAGCACCCGATTATAGGTTTGCGTAACTTGCCAGGTCTCGAAATTCAAGGCTGTCCACGCCATAGCTATAAAGCGACCGCCAACTAGGTGCTCTCAATGTCCGAACAACCCAAGTCATATCTCGACTTCCAGCGAGAAATGGAAGAAGAAGCGAATCTAAAACAAAAACTAAAAAGAATTGGAATTCCTATAGTTTCTTTGATGCTCCTGAGTGCTGTAGTGGCGGGGTTCTTTTATTGGAAACCCAACAGCGGGGGCGCGACACGCGAAGTTACGGGGAATTCCTCACCTGCGACACTTGTCGTGAAAGATGGAAAACTCGCTTATGCAACCGTTTCAGATGCCGACGGCATAGAATCAATTACGGGAACGCAGCGCATACCATATAGAGATGGATATGCGAACTATTCTGCCAACTTTATGTTTAAAGATGTCGGTGCGAAAAGTTATGACATCTATATTGAAGGCATGTTCGATGTTGTTGGAACCGTCGTTCATGTGGATGTAAGAGACCTGAAAGGGAATACCACCAACCTATACGTAATGTCAACAACTTCAGGTTACAACACAGGATATTATGAGAAGCGAGAGGAGCTAAAGGCTTTAGCTCGTCAGCCACCGAACGTTGACCAAGCCGCCCAATCAGCGTCCCGCCCTCCCGACACTGAGGGGGTGGCCGGAGCCATGCTCAAAACCGAGCCGGTTAAAGCGCAAGGTATAGGCGGATCGATCACCGGAATTGTTCATAATGCGACGTTTAGAATGGCGCTCCTAGACTCTGATCGACTCCGTCATATCACGTATCAGGGTCCTCCGGACAACCCAGCCGCGGTATTTCTCTTTGATGTAGAGAATACGAGCGGACAGGAACTCAAGAACGCGCAAGCATACTTGTACATGTTCTTTGACGGCAAGGTGGATGTCTTGTCAACGTCCCTAGGAACTTTGCAGCCCTGGAAAAAGGTAGAAGCAAAATGGGTCGCATCATCCGACAATCCCGTTGTGTCTGCCTGGCAACAATCTTTTCGGGCAGTCAAGCTTGCCGCGCCGGGGTCTGGTCTCCAAGGCGAAAAGCCAAGTGTTGCGGCATTTATAAGTTCCCCAGACTCGATCTATTATGTTGCTAGCGATGTATTGTACGTAGCTACCCCAAATATAGATAAGGCAGGAGAAGCTACGTATACAGAGTCCAAGATAACGCGCATGTACTCCCCAGCAGAGCATCCCTTGCGTCCTGTCTTTGAAAAGCTGGGCTATTTGTATCCTACTTCGCCACCTTGAGGAACGGCAACACCGCACAGCTAGAGGGTAATGGGAAAAGGGGCCAGGGAAAAGGGGCCAAGGGAAAAGAAGGGAAAAGGGGCCAGGCTCAATTAAATCAGAGCGGCAACTCTCCCTGCTCTCCCTCGGGGAGCGATGCGTCGTCTTTTCGCCGCCGCGGGCGCCCACGCTTCTTGAGTTCGCGCCGCTGGCCAGTCGCTGCTTCGATCTGGTCGTAGAACCGTTGATTCCCAATGGGCTGATTCTGGTTCAACGCCATCCGCAGTTCGTTGATCGGCTCATCGTCCAGCCCGGTGACAAATAACGCCCGGTATGCCTGTTGCCGAGCGACGGCGCCATTGCCCAAAGCCGTGTACAAGTCATGTGGCGACAGGATGCCGTTTGGTGCGCCAAGCGCGTGATGCCGGTAGCTCGACCAGGGATACTCCGCCGGGTCGGCGACCATGGCCGCCCGGACCGGGTTCATCTCGATGTAGCGTTGGCACGACAAGAGATACGTCTCGGCCTGCACCAGGGAGGATTTGTACCTGCTGTCCCAGAGGGTTCCTGTGCGCCGGTAGCTGTGGTTGATGTATTGTGTCCTTCCGGCAAGGCTGCATGAATGCCGAGCGCGGTTCCGGTAGCGTGGGAGCCCCGCGTCATTGGCGAACCCAAGGCCCGCCGTTGTCGCTGTTGGCGGAGCGGGCGAGCCGCCAGTAGCAAGCTGGGATGACGTCTGCCTGCCCGTGCGCGCCCACGCCCCAGCGCGGTGACGGGTCGGGACCTTGGGCGGTGTGGGGAGGAGGCCCGCACGGGCGGCACGGGGCCGCCGCGGGATCAGTCCGGCGCGGGTTCGGCGGCCAGGCGCGCCAGCGCCGTGGTGTAATTCCAGGGCATCCAGGCCGGCGGGTCGAGTGCCACCGCGGCGGGATGGCGCTGCAGCGCGACCAGGTAATCAAACGGCGCCACTTGGTGCAGTTCCGCGGTATGGATCAGACTCATGAACAGATCGCCGACCTTGGCGCCGTTCAAGGTGCGATAAAACAGCGAATTGTTGCGATGCAGGATGGCCTTCTTGAGCGCCCGCTCGCAGATGTTGTTGCTCAGCGGGGCGCCGGGTACGCGCAGAAACAGGGTCATTTTTTGCCAATGATTCTGCATGTAGCGGATCGCCTGACCGAGCCCCGAGTTGGGCTCCACGGCGTGCGTCTCCAACTGCGTGGCCATCCAGTCGTGGAGCGCCTGCATCCGCGGGCCGCTTTCCTGTTGGTGCAGGAGTAAGCGCGCGTGCGGGTCGAGTCCCTGGTGCTGGGCCTGGTGGTCAGTGTGGAACACGGGACGCAGGGTTTCCAGCACGAAGGCGACCTCGTCGGGAAAGGCGTCATGGACCTCGACGAACTTGCGGCGCCCATGGGGAATACAGGACGCGGCCTGCGTGGGATGATCCCCCGGGGTGTTGCGCGCCAGGGCGTCGGACATCTGGATCGGGGGCACGGGGTCGTGGCGCCGGTTGAGGACCTCGGCGAGGTGCTCCCCGGCATGACAAGGTCCGGTTTTGAACAGGGCGATCGGGCCATTGACGGTCTCGGCGACGACGCCGCTGGTGAACACCCCGGTGCGCTCGGCGTTAGCTCCCGGGGGCAGCGCCTCGGCCCGCGCCTCGGCGGTGAATTTCAGGATGCGCATGGTGGTGTCGTCGTTATAGAGCACCGTGCCCTGCGCCGCCTGCTGGGCCAGCTCCTCCACCGCGGGGGCGAGGCACGGCGCGGCCGCCGCGACCACATCCCATTGGGTAGTGGCCGGCAGGGGGATGGCCAGCGCCTGCTCCAGGCGTTGGATGCGATGAAACGGCAGCCCGCAGCCGTATTTCAGCAAGGCGATCATGGCGGCGGCGGTCGCGTCGTATTTCGCCGCGCCCACGCCCGCGGGGGGGTCGGCCGTAAACACCGTGCCGCACAGCCCACAGCGCAGCCGCTCCAGGGTGTAGACCTGCGCCTGCAGGGGCGCCACGCCGGTGACGCGCACCAGGACGGCGGGCTCCTGGCGTTGGACATAGACCCGGCCGGTGCAACCGGGCTCGGGACAGGGGTCGCCCTGCTTCAAGGTGGCGTGGGCAACCGGGATGCGCGGGGCGCGGGGATACTTGTCGGCCCCGTTGCGGCCGTGGCCAGTGCGTGTCTTTTGGTGGGGCGGCAGCGTGGCATCGCCGTCGCTGGCGCCCGGCGCCGCCGGGTCGGCGTCGGCCGGCGGCGCCGGGGCATCGCGCGGCGCTGGCTGGTCCTTGCCCAGGACCGTGTCCGTGGTCTCGGTGCGGGGTCCGAAAATCAGCCGACGCACCCGCTCCAGGGTGGTGGTCGTGGTCTCCAGTTCCTCGGTCAGGCGCGCCAAGGTGTCGACCGCCGCCTTGAGGGTGGCGTGGTCATCCACCGGCAGCGCTTGGGTACGGGTGCGCTCGACAATGGCATCGAGTCGCGCGATGGGGACCGACACCCGCGGGGTGCGCGGGTTCTTACGCCGGCTCATGCCGCGACTGGCCGGTGGTGCAGGAGCGTCGTGTTCATACACGGCGTTATACCGCATCGTACACCGCCACGTCACGCCCCCGGCGTCAACGCCCGCCACACCGGCGCCCCCGCCGCGGCGCGCCAATCCCCACCGGCGAGCAATACCGCCAGTTCCTGGGGGGCCAGCACCTGCCCCGGCGGGCCGCTCGGCCAGTGCCGAAAGCGGCCTTCGGACAGGCGCTTCTGACACAGCCAGAAACCCTGGCCGTCGTAGACCAGGAGCTTGATCGCGGTACCGCGGCGGTTGCGGAAGACGAAGAGTGCTCCACTCATGGGCTCGTCCGCCAACACCTGGCGCACCCGCCGGGCAAGACCATCAATGCCTTGGCGAAAGTCCGCCGGGTCCGTCGCGACCAAGACCCGCAACTGCGGGGTCAGGGCAAGCACGGCGCCGCCTCCCACAGGCGACACGCCACCGTCGCGACCTCGCCGGTCGCCGCCCCGGTCCACTCGATGCGCAACGAACGACCACGGGCGTCGGACAGGGTCAGCACGCAGCCCGGCCCCGACGGTGGTAAGCCCAGCATCATTTCCACAAAGGCCGGCGGCGCCGTGGTGGGCACCGGCAGGGGCGCTGTCCGCGCCGTCAGCCGCCGCTTCAAACCGGCGTAGTCCAGTCGCAGCGTCGTGGCGACCTTGCTTACCCCATGGCGGGCGGCCAGTTCAACCGCCCGCGACCACAGTTCCGCGGGAATGCGCGCGCCCTGGGACGTGGTGTTGCGCCAGTGGGCAAAGGCCGCGGCCGTCTGTGCCAGATCGGCCGCGGCGGGAAGTGACAGTGACATCGTGGAGCCTCCGGATCACCAAAAACGGGGCTCCTACGCTACCGGGCTAGGGACGGGATTTCATGCAGCCTTACCGGAAGGACACCCATCTTCCAGGAAGGTCGTCAGCGTCGGCCATTGCCCGAGGGCATAGCCGATCGCGCGCCCAAGCAAGCTCTTGGGCAGGACCCGTGGGGCGGTGGTGTCGAGCCACTGCTTGATCGTGTCGAGGATCGGGCGACTGCGCGCCTGCCGTGCGGCTTGGCGGATCGCCGGGGCGGCGCCGCGGACACTGCGCTCCACGGTATAGAGTTCGCCGATCAAGGCGACCATCTGCTGGGCGGCGCTGGCGTTGCGTCCGGCGGCGGCCTCGACGAATTTGCGGCGCACGTGCGCCCAACACCCGGCATGGCCGATCACGCCGGGCGCGTTGGCCAGGACGTGATAAGCGCTGTAGCCGTCGGATTGCAGGTAGAACGAGCGCGGTGGTGCGTCGGCCAGTGGGTCCGCGTCGGGCGGGAACAGCACCGCTTGCGGCACCGTGGCGGCACGACTCGGGGCGTATTTAAACCAGCGCACCGGCGCTCCTGGCGGTCCGCCACAGAAGACCCACATGTAGGACTTCTGCTCGGCCGTGCGTCCGGGCTCGCGCAGCACCTGCACCGGGGTCTCATCGATATGGATCACCGGCCCTTGGCGCAGCAGGTCGTGCAGTGCGGCGGCCACCGGCGTGAGCGCGGTGTGCAGTTGTATGAGCAGCCCGGCCATGGTCTGGCGACTCAGCTCGATGCCCTCGCGGGCAAAGATTTTCTCCTGCCGATACAACGGCAGGGCATCGACGAACTTGGCGGTGACGATGGCCGCCAGCAGCGAGCTGTGGGCGATCGACTTGGGGATGATCTGCACGGGACGCGGGGCAATCTTCACCCCGACCTCAGCGCCGGGCACGTCCTCATCGCGTGCCACATACTTGGCGCGCTTATATTCGATGACATAGGTCTGGCGCGGGATGATCGCCAGTTGCTCTGAGGTGTCGTAGCCGATGAAGGTCCAATCCGCACCCAGGGCCGCCTTCTCGTCGGCGGACAGATCGAGGATGCGCTCCACTCGTGGCAGATGCGCGGGTAAGGGGCGGCGCACCGGCTGGCGCTTGGGTGGCAGCGTCGGGTCAGGGATGGTGTCTTTCGGCGGCGGCGGCGGTGCAGCGGCCGGCAGTTGGGCCTCCAGCTCACCGATCAGCGCTTCCAACTCGGCTTCATCGAAGAGCTTCAGCTGGGCGTCAGGAACCCGATCGGCACTGGGACCGAAGCGCTTGCGCCGCAGCAGTTCGATGTATTCCAGGAGCTGATCAATCCGCTGGCGTTGCTGCTCCAGGGTGGCGACATGGAGCGCCCGCTCCCGCTGCATTGCGGCCATCTGCTCATCCAATTGCGCATGCAACTGCGCGATGATTCCTTGCAGGATCATCGGGTCAGTGGGTGGCAATGGCGTGCTATTGAGCATGTCGCCAATCATAGCAGAGGGGTGATGATAAGTCACCCGGATAAGCCATTAGAGCAATGAAAAATCGGTGCGCCGATGCGCCTCCACCCGCCGCGGATCCAGGCCCTCCAGTAACCACCCCAATTCGCGTACCGAGAGCGTTACCGCCCCGCCAGTGGATTCACTTGGCCACCAGAAGCGTTGTCGCTCCAGGCGCCGGTACCACAGCCAGAAGCCGTTGTGGTGCCAGAACAGCAGCTTTATTTTATCGCGTGCGCGATTACAAAAAACGAACAGATGACTGGAGAACGGGTCAGCCGCCAAGACCTCGGTGACCAAGACCGCCAGGCCGTCGATGGACTTGCGCATGTCCGTCGGCCCCAGCGCCAGATAGACTTGGGTATGGCTGTCGAACGCGATCATGCCGCCTCCTGCAGCACCGCCGACACCCGCTTGAGGGTGGCGGTATCGAAGTCCGAGGCGATCTCCAGGCGCTGCCCATCGGCCAGCACGAGGATCAGCGGCGTCACGACCGCCGGCGGGGCGTCGACCCACTGCACCGGCACCAACCGCACCGCCTCCGCCGTCTGGTCATGGCCGCGGGCACGCGCCTGGCGGAATACCTCCCGCCAGCGTTGCAGGCTACCCGGCGCGACGCCGTGGCGCTCGCAGTACGCCTGCTGCGTCAAGCCGCTGCGCGGCCAACCCTCAACCAGTTCCCGCCACTGCTCGCGCGTACGTCGCCGTTGTGCCATGCTGAATTCCCCCGAAGTTGCTCTGTTCGGGGGCTATCATCCCGGCCCGGGACTGGCAGGGAAAGATGCAATTCGCCGGACGCTTACGGATGAAGGTATTCAGCACATCAGGTGTCGGCTGATCGATGGCACCCCGATTCCGTTGGATCTGACTCAGCACCGGGATCTCATCCTGCTCTATCAGGTGATGTTCGACGCCGAGCAGAGGCGCCGTCTCGGGGGCGATTCGATTCTCGTCGCTCGAGCTGTACTCGCCGGAACCGACAGTCAACGTATGCGCGGCATCCGATGCGGCGGCACTGAGCGTCGCCAAGGTGCTGCTGTCCAACCCGCTGGATAGAAAGATCCCAAGCGGCACATCGCGCATCAGATGGAAGCACACGGCCTCCCTCAGCAGACCCCGTAAGCTCTCTAGGGTCGTCTGATAATCAGCTCCGCCATGCGGTGGCGTAAAGCGCCAATGGCGCAGTGCGAACAGCAGCACCAGGGAGCCGGCTGGGGTGGCCAGGTTCATCGCCATCCAGGTACCTGGATCAAGCAAGCACGCTCCGCGATAGAGCGTCAATAGCTGCTTGTACCGCTCCAAAGGCCAGCAGCCCAGCCAAGGCCCGTCCATCGATGGACCGATCGATGAGCCCGCTCGCCGCAAGCACGCGCAACTCGGAGGCCAAAACGAGTCCCCGTGACCCATAGGCGTAATCGAGCGCCTTGATCCCTAGCGGATCGCCCGCCACGATCAATCGTTGGCGGGTGCGATCGTAGAACCCGACCGAAAACAGACCATGCAGTCGATTGAGACAGTCCGTACCCCAGCGCGCATAGGCATGCATGGTATCACAGCGAAAGCGAAATAACGCCCCCTCGCCTCCCACCCGGTGCGCAGCTGGGGGTAGTTGCAGATCTTGCCGTTGAAGACGACCGAGCTGCCGGTCACTGGATATTGCATCGGATGATAACCGCCAGCGGACAGTCCAATATCGAGAGTCGACGATACCCCGCCCCAAAAACACCACCGGACACCGAGAAGCACTCAATGCCATCTTCATCCGGACCCCGATGAACCAACGCGCGGGTCATATCGGTGACCGTCTCCGCTGCGAACGAACGACCTAGGAAGGCACCAGCAATTCCGCACACCGCTAACACCCCACTCGGGCCGCTGGCCGGTTCTGTATGTGAGGGTGCACGGTCCCACCATCCCAAAGCTGTTCGAGTGTGTCAACCGTCTTGATGTAGTCAAACTGCGCGATCAGTCCCGCGATGGCTGAGCCCGGGATCGGATGATTGGCGAGATAGTCGATGGACGCCACCAGGGCCTCGACACTTCCGGAAGGGTAGACCAACCGCGGGTTGATTGGGGCCAGCAAGTCCTCAGCGGCGCCGCAAGCCGCGCTCGCCACACAGGGCAGCCCGCTGGCCATGGCCTCATTAATCACCAGTCCCCAGGTTTCAGAGACGCTGGGCAACACCAGTGCATCCGCCGCGACATAGGCCTTCGAAATATCGGTCTGATTCAGGAACCCTGTGAATGACGCATTCGGGGCACCGGCATCCACCGACGACACATTGATCGTGACCGATTCCGCATCATAAACGACCCGGCAGTGACGCCGCACATCCACGCCGAGTTCACCAGAGCCCACAAACAAAAGGTGATACCCACGAGGTGCGTCGCCACCTGCCAAGCGTCTCGCCGCGGCCACGAGATCGAGTGGGCACTTTTCCGGAATAAATTTGCCGACATAAAGGAGACAAAAGGTCCCGTCCGGAACGCCCCAAGCACGACGCAATGCCTCCCGTTCCGGCAGGTACTGGCGAGCTTGAGCCGCGAAACGACCATTGTCGACACAATGCGGCCCGGCAACCAGACGCTCATCACCAACCCCATAACCGCGATAGAGCCTGCGGTTCGCCCCCCCCACGCAGAGAAAGCGATCCACCCGGTCCAATAGCCCCCCCAACAACCAGCGCTTCGCAACACGCCGAAAACCCCGGTCGACCTTCAGGTCATTACTGTCTCCTCTCATCCAGACCTGGACACCAGCCCGGTGAGCGAGAAACGTGGCCTCCCAACAGGCCCGCACGTTCCAGCCCGCCACCAGTACACCCGTGACCGCTCCGCCGGTCAGCCGACTGCGGAAGTCTTTGCAGAGCCCGACGTCCCAAAATCCGCCAAGTTGCTGTGGTACCGGGTCGGGCGGAAATCGGTTGGGATACCCTCCGAGAAGATCCATATCCCACTGAAACACCCTAGCGAACTCGATATCGAGACTCGGCTTAACCCCATGAGCGGTTAGATACCAGACCTCGAACGGTACCCGCTTTCGTTCTGCAAGTCGTTTCCAGATCGGCACTTGATACTGGATAGGATGAGTAGCTAGAATTGCAAGCATAAATTTAAGCCAGACGCAGACAACCTAATCGAAGCCAAGCAACGCTTAACCTTGACAACGTTGTGGGTTGTGAAAATCCGTCAAATCACTTTTTCTTTCTGACAACAACCTCGATTGAGTACTCGCCATCACTATGCACGCTCGGATCCGTAATCGTGTGGCCCTCGGCACACTCCTTGGCATACAACACCTCAAAGTCAGAAAGGGATCGCGCGATCAGCGCTAACAGACCCGTGGCATGCGGCGGTTCATCCTGATCTAATACGAAAATATGTTTGTGATCTGGATTCCATTGAGACGGTAGGTCTGCCTTTTTCTCATACAAATCCCGATGTGGCACGTAAATAATCAGATAACCACCCCTCTTTACCAGCCTCCACCAATTTCCTAGCGCTTCAGCGGGACGCGCCAAGTGCTCCAGGGTGTGCGATGAATACACGTAATCAAACGATTCATCTTTGTATCTCTTGATATTACTTGCATCCCCGTGTTCAAAATCGTAGCCGATGCAGTTCGCTGCAAGCAAATCACCGCCATATCCAATATCCAAACCTTTACCCAAGCAATACCTATCAAAAAAACCTTCCCTAAGACGCCTGCTTCTAGCCTTTGTCGTTTCACCTTGCACGCCAACTCTGCCCATCACTCTATAACGGATCTTCTTATATTCCACGTAAGTTGAAAATAGCCAGTTATAGGCAACCACTGGTAGGATCGACCGAATTCTTTGACGAACTTTCATAGACTTCACCTTTTGCGAGCGAATATCTGAACTATATCGGCCCATTGCTCTCAACTGACTGCTGTCCGACGCTTGAGCGACACAAGAAACCAATCCAATAACAAAACAATAAGGACAGCCCGCAACATTGCGAATAAGTAAAGATGCATTTCCTGCTCAGCAACAAGGATCGACTGGCACAGGATTAGATAGCATACCCATAGCGCCGTCGAGCGACTTTTGGATTCCACGAAAAGACGTTCAAGCCAGCGCCAAATAATACCCAGAAAAAACATCCCAAACAAAACGCCTATTACCCCAAAATTCACGTAAAATTCAAGAGGGGCATTTGTCAACGTATCAGCATTCGTTTTGCTGTCGTAATAGATGCCTCGCATCGCATTAAAGTGATCTTCGGCCGTATTAATCGGTCCTTTCTCAGGGTAAACAAACCGGGGCAATAGAGTACTCATAAAGCCTGTCCACATCGATTGGCCCCAAAGAAATTGCCAGCTCGCTGAAGTCTCTGCTAGCTCTATTGATTCTGCCAAATTATCAACTGCAGCAAGCCTTGACGTAGATAAGGTATTAAGAAGATCGTCGACCCCCGAAGAAATGACTTTCTCGTCAAACAATGAGCTGGAAATCGATTTGATAAACTCAGAGCCTTCAGTTTCTGCATGCTTACGAAAAGACCCGACTCCATACGTTGTCCGAACGGTTTGCGCTACCGCAAGGCTCGCAAGCAGCAGGACACCCCCGAACATGAGGTATTTTCTCTGCGGAACCATACCTGCCATTCGAACTGCCAAAATGAAGCCAGGAGCATAATAGAACAGGGATGCCGACCGTGAGCCACGAGTAATGCTAAGAAACGCGCCGATCAACAACAAGACAAGCGCTAAAAAGACAAGCAGACGCGGTCGGCCTTTTTCAAATAACACCACCCATGCAACGCATATGAGGATGTTGTTGGAAATATAATAGATCTGAGCGTTAATGGCCTCCGCATCAGCAGCCAGGTAATTAGTAGAAGGCATATAGCTGAGCGTCGCTGTCGATAGCACAAGAAATAGGACCACCACTTGGCGTGACGTCCAGCGGTAGCCTGCTTTGTGACATCCTCTGCTTGCCTGGGATCTCTGCCAAGAAAAATAGCCAATAATCAAACAACAAGCGCCTAACAGAAAATACAGTTGGGCAAGGATCGCAAATCGCAGATCAGCATTCGGCCTATTTAAAGCTTCGTGCGTTAACAAACCAATCGCGCTTCCCCACACCCAGTATAGCATGACGCTCAGAGACCAGATGCCAATCGGTCTTGTAAGCGTCTTGTACCATGGGTCGACACGCAACAGACGATACGGTAATAGCGCTATTCCGAGGGTCGCCAAGATAATCACTGCGTATATGACATAAAGCATTAGCGTCTATTCCCGCGGGGCGTCTTGTGAAGCCCGACAGCGCGGCCAAAGTAACCTAGTTCTTTATTACGATCGGCAACCAGTGATATATAGCATCACGCGTCCAACGCCTAATCGCACCTCAACACATCGAGCCATTGTTTACGAAATCTCTCTGGGCCAAAACGCGCGTCAAGACCTTCTCTTGCGGCCATGCCGCACCTTTTTCGCGTCTCTGCACTGGAAAGAAAATGCCTGATCCCATCCGCGAGCGATTGAGCATCAACTTTCTTACAAACATAGCCATCCACTTGATGGCGAACCAACTCGGGTATGCCGCCAACATTGAAAACAACCGACGGGAGCCCGTACCACTTGGCCTCAAATATTACATTTGGCGAAGGCTCTTCATATGTAGATGGGCATAAATGAATGTCGGCGCGCTCATAATATGCAGCTAAATCATCCTGATGCCCAGCATAAAACACTTGTCCAGGAAGATCTCTTGTAGCGCGAGTCACTTCAGTTAATGCAGAAGGATCCTTGCTGGAACCCACTCCAGGCACTTCTCCGACAATCGTCAGCACCAGCTTTGGAAATTGCGGGGATAATTCTCGGAATGCACAAATGAGTAAGCCGATACCCTTATGTTCAGCGATTTGACCAACATAGAGCAGGTTGACTTGAGCATCGTCATGGACTGGATTGTGCGCTTTAACTACGTTTTTTGAAGACCCTATTTGTCGAGGTAGATTATAAATTACCGCCGGCTCAATCTTTGGATATTTGCTCGTGAGCTTATAACCAAGGTATTGACAGTTGACAGCATGCCGATCAACACGATGGAATAAGATTCTGTTTAGGATACGATGGAACGCACTATGCTCGATGAGGTCGTCGCCGTGACGGAAGATCACGTGAAGCTTTGCCATCAATAACATAGGCAGAATATAGAACGTAAAAGAAGTATTTCCTGTCATTAAATAGCCTGGACGCAGGCTGCTGACGACGCGGAAAAACGCTAGAGAACACCGCACGACGCCGTAAGCGTTCGTGATAAGCAAACCTGGCTTTCGCAGAGCCATACTCAGGCTCCAGATGGTGCCGAATGGCAAAGAGGTCGATGAGAAACCCAAGTCAGCAAGATGATCGGCGACATCCTGTCCCCAGCCGCGATGAGTCAGAAAATGGCAATCGTATCCTTCACGCCGCAACAGTTGAGCCACCGCAATAAAAGCTCGTTCTTGACCATAGACTTGGTTTGCAGGGAGCAAAATCAGTATTCGCCGGTTACCCATAAAACTCAACGTCCCTCTTGATGATCACCGCTGGAACTCCTGCAGCCATCGAATGTGCTGGAACGTCACGCGTCACCACAGCACCAGCCGCGACAACCGCTCCTTTGCCAATTGTGACACCCTTCAGAATAGTGGCGTTCATACCGATCCAAACTTCATCTTCAATCCTGACAGGCGCCGTCTCGGTGTTCTGAATGCCGCTAGTATAGGTTTTGTGAAAGTCATGATCGGAGATCGTGACGCCGAAGGCGATCTGGCAATCGCGGCCAATTTCCACTTTCTCCTTGCTGATGATCATGTTGTTGCCCGCCGTGAAGCCACCTCCCCCTAGCGTGACCTGGCCGCCTTCAAGCACCCAGACCAGGGAACCGCAGCCTATTTGATTGAACCCGTTGATCGTCAAGCGCCCGTTTTCCCTAATATAAAGCTTTGTTCGGCCTGCCCAACCGCGAAAACTGCTGCGCTCGGTGCCAAGCACGAGAAATCCTTCTTCGTTAAACTCAATAGAGGTATTGCGCTCGAAATGTAACGAACAATTGGCATTAACGTAGGCACAAAGACCAAGATACTTGCGTGATATCGAGTGTTTTCGCACATGGGTCGAATAATGGAATAGCGCACTCCTTATCAGATGCAGCGGAGCGAAGGCGTTAATATGAGCGAGTGGGTGCTTCATTGATTCGACATCCATACAGGGTAACCTAACGCACCCATCACGAGTGAAGAGGATATGCCTAGCGGGCCAGAACATCTCGAAAATACAATTGGGTGGCGTCAATATACCTCGGTGTTCGGACTCACACGGCAGATTACGCGGTGCGGCGGCTGATTATTCCGAGATCTACGGCGGAAGTCACCTTCGACGCGGGAGTGGGACTGGTCGGGATAGCGATTTTCCAGCGCATCGACCCGATCGCGGGTGCCGCCGCGGCGGCACCGGCAGGGCGCCACGCCATACCTGATGGGGACATCCCCACCAGCTACGTGGCGCTGGTGTGCCTGGACAAGAGCGATTACGAGGCGATCGACACCTTCCACAAAGACCCATACTTACGCGAAGCCCTGGGCCTGGATTAGGGCGCTCTCGGCGGCAACCTTGCGAGCCCGCCCGGATGCTCACGCGGCGAGCTTCGCGGCCGTTGCGAGCGAAGCGTCCGACGCGTTCCTGCGTCGCAGCCAGGAGGCCCTCATCGACTACCTGATCAAATGGAACCCGCACCGGGAAAGTCCCAACAAGTGGCTGGCCTACGTCGCGGCGAACGGCGAGTGGAGCGTGCCGCGCCCGGGCACGCCGATGGCCCTGTTAGCCGTGCGCGAAACGCCCACCCAACAGGGTTTTCACGACAACCTGCGGCGAGTGTTGCGGATCATCGAGCCCACCGAAGACAAACGTGACCAGCACCTCTCGGTCTCGCAGATCAAGGGCGGGTGGACCAGCCTTATGCAGGCCGAGGAACCGATCGTCGCGCTCTATCCCGATCGGACCACCTTCGAGCAGTTTCATTCCGATTTCAAGACCCCCTTGGTCGTCGCGCGGCTGCCGTCTGGTAAGTTCCCCACCAACGCCTTGGTGCCGCCTTCGCCAAGCTGGAGTATACCACTGCACCCAGCGGTTGAAGCGGTCTGTTCGGCCCCGACGCCCCGCTGCGGTTTCCGCCCAAGCGTCGTCGCTTGCGCACCGTGATGCAGGAGCCGTTGTAGGTGGCTGCATGCCTGACGCCCGAAACCCCCCTTCCTCTTTATTGCCTACTAAATTTATTCCGAAAACGTAGAAAAATTGCGCTTCGCTGAAGAGAAAGAACGCGCCTATTAATTTCAAAACCGATCCACAATAATATTAATGGGATAAAATGGAACATAACCCTATTGGCGGAGTCGATCCAGTCAGTCTTTAGTGGAGCCCGAAAGAACGTAATGCATAAGTTCAAAATAACTGACGAAACAAAAAAATAAAAGAGGGCATCATGCTCGATGAAAAACTCTTTTCTTTTAAGTCGTACAACCCAGATCAAGATGGACGCCAGCACAATGAAGTGAGATTCGGCCCCCCAATACCAGGTATTAGAATAAGCTACTTGGAACGCAAATATATTTCCAATCATATGATCTGGTTTAAGCATCAACATAATCGCCAACATAAGCAGAAGAACGGCCAGTATACTAACTCCCATAGCTCTTCTTAAATAAATCCTCTCCACCAACGAGGAACCGAACATGACTAGAGATCCTAATAGCCCTATCCACAATAATAAATACTGCTTTCCGGTGATAAACCCTTGATCCCAATAATTTACTATAAGATAACCGATATAAGGCGTATTCAGAACCAACACTATACCACTCAACAAAACTCTCTGCATGCGATCATACAACAAAAAAGCAAAAGAAATCAGCCACAAAATCACAAAAAGAAACCCCTCCATCCTTGCCATGCTTATTGCGAGCGTTGCAAATGCGATGAATACCATTGAAATCATACTTAAACGCGCCCGCCCTACCCCTATCATAATGGCAGAAATGGATAGGAAACCTATAGCCACCAAAGCATGATGGTTTACATAATATGCCTGTAACCCATAAGCTCGATTGAGAGAAAAGATTGCTATAATAATAGCCCCAGATATCAATACTCCAAAATCGTCTCTTTTGGGAATAAAACGCTTATCAATCAGGAGACCGAAAAGCAGATAAGTAAGTGAAATTGCTACTAGTGGGTGGATGACATATAAATAATAATCTGGATCAATAATCCGGGATAAGCTTATTATGGCTCGCAACATAAGCGGGTAGCCCTCCTGGAGCGTTAGACCTATATCGTAATTCCAATTTATTAGGTAAAAGGAATCTCCTGTCATGTAGACGAGGCCCAAATTAAGATAGACTGCCAGGAGGAGCATCGCTATCACAAAAGCAATCCAAGCAAAACCGCGTGGTGCTAACGCAACTTTGGTGACTAATGCAAAGAAAATCAATAGTATCCCGGAAACAATAAAAAGAAAAAAAAGATTCCAAGTTATTGACTCATGAATACTGTAACGACTTTCAGAAAAAACCAAGACTACAGATATCCAGGCCACACCCCAGCACATAATCCCCCAAGGCAAAGACAATGAAATTCTTTGATATAAAGGCATATCTCGCATAAGCGCTGATACGAAAATAAAACCAAAGCCCGTCAATGCTGCAACCATAAGAGCCGATTTTAGACAAAGCATGGCGCCCATCATTTATTTCATCAAATCTTGCTTCAAAATAACATAATCGCCACAGACAACGTGACTGACTGGGTGCTCTTGATCGCCAGAAATAAAAAGAATGGCCTTAGGAGTTCTTTTTTCGAAAACTTGATCTGCGACCTTCGCTTTCAGTAACTGGGAGCCCTCGTGCAACAAACGATCTTCTCGCGGCATAAATTGATCGGGCCGATACCACAGCATCGCACTGGCCTGTTCCCGATATTGAGCCAGCCGTGCACCTGCACAAATATTGTTTTCAGGTGCGAAACGTACATTTATTCGAAAAGCCGCCAATGGCTCGTGCATGAATAACGTTTCTGGGAGACTAACAAGTGACTTATTATATAATTCGCTCGCGGTCAGATAGAATTTCTCAAGTATTTGATTTTTTGCAGTTCTAGATAAAGTTTCGCTGAAACCTATCCGATCCGATAGTCTATATCCAATAGTTGCTCCGAGGCTTTCGTTTTTTGATGCCGAGATTTTATAAATAATTGCATAACCGAAAGGCAATGATGCTATTCCGGCCAAGATGAAACCGACAGCCAGAGAAAAGAGTTTTTTAGAATTTACGATTTTCATTCCGAAAAGCCCCTTATCCCTGACGTAATATAGAGAAAATTGTAACCCCGGCCGATAAACGGTATCCTTGCGGTGGCACATTGACGGATCTTTTTTCGATGACTCAAGACTCCACCCTATGAAAACGAAGTCCGCTACAGAACAACACCAACGCGAGTATTACAACCGCATCGCGAACGCCTACGACCGCCACTCGTTCAGTCCGCCGACCTGGTGCTACCGGGCGGATTTGTATGATCACATGCTTACCGGCCTCAAGGTGTCTGGTAAGCGCGTGCTCGACACCATGTGCGGAGGGGGACGCGCGGGTCAAAGGCGTGGACATCTTGGATACGCTGTGTGGCATTTATGCGGAGCGGCTTCCCGACTGGCCGGTGCACCGCGCCTCGATGCTTGATACCGGTCTGCCCGCCGCCAGTTATGACTTGGTTGTCGTTGAGTCCCTGCACCACTTGCCATCAGAAGTTTCACTACCAGAAATCGATGCGGGCGTGATCGAGATTGTGCTATTAATTGAACCCGGTTGTCATCTACCACCGCGGGACCCTTCGGTATTAACGCCTAATCTTGGTATACATTCCTGATTACTTAGAGTCATTCGCGCCGACGAATCACACGACAAGGATTGCCCACCGCAACAGAAAAAGGCGGAATACTTTTGGTGACAATGCTTCCCGCTCCAATAACCGAGCCCCGTCCGATAGTAACACCTTTGTTAATGGTGACATGGGCACCTATCCAAACATCGTCTTCAATTATGACCGGAGCGCAAACGTATCCTTGCTTTCTTATTGGTAACAATGGATTATCAAAAGCATGATCCGCTGTGTTGATTATGGCATAAGCAGCGATTCTTACATCTCTGCCGATTCTAACTCCACCAAAGCCATCAATGATTACCCCTTGATTGAGGCTGCTGGATGGACCGACCTCGATGTTCCAAGGAAACCATAACTGAACACCATCAGTAACATAAGACGCGTGAAAATTTTTCGAAAACATTTTTATGACGATATAGCGCAGATAATTGGTTAAAGGAAAGGGAAGATACTTCACAAATCCATATATACTCAGGTACACTCCGTGAAGAATAATATTCAGGGGAGACCGCATGGCTGAGGTGTTCACGCGCATTAAGCCTCGCTTAGCACCGTTGTTCTTTTCGGTATTCATGCGATTTATCTCTTTGCTGAATGCAGGTTCCACGACATTTGATGAAAATCCGGCAAAATCCAATAACCAAGCAATCTACGGACCATGATCAGAAAATACAATCCAGACAACATAGTGGACGTGGACGTTGCGAGCGCAGAACCGTTCACGCCAAGAAAGGGTATAAGCAACAGATTCGCGATTGTATTAGTCAACACCACACCCAGCATCATCAGCGAATAAAGACCAGGATTGCCGCTAACCACCAGAAGAGTCTCGAGCGGCATGATCCAGGCATTGATCACCAGACCGAGCAGGAGGATCGCTAATAATGAAGTGCCCGCCTCGTAGCCCTGACCGGGGAGCACAAGGGCAACAGCCGGCGCATAGAGGGCCGTGCCGACCGAGGCCACGAGCGCGGCGGAGGGTACGACGATCGTCAGCAACCGGAACGCTAGCCCGCGCAGCGCCATCACGTTGCCGCTCGCAGCCAGGCGGGACACCATCGGGGCAAGCTGGTTACGCAACACCACGAGGATGTTAAAGAATCCTTCAGCCAGTTGCGCCACCAGACCATAGAGTCCGACGGCCGCGTCGTTAAGAAACAAGCCAATCATCAGCACATCAAGGCGCACGTTCATCTCATAAGCGAGACCACTCCAGAGACCGCGCAGGCCGAAGGACAGGTGTCGGGCAAGGCGTTGCGGCGCCAGCATCGTCAGGTGGGCTCGCCCTACAATCACAAAAATCTGCGACAACAAAAAGAGCGTTAGCAGCAGCTCGGCGCCGAGAAATGCCTGGCAAACCTCGACCGGACCTGCGCCGGTGGCAACCAGCAGCCACGCGAAAGCCGCCAGCAGAATCGCCCTCAGCCCCATTTGCAGGGCGAACCGCCGCATCCGGTTCAGGCCGTTGAGCGCCGAAGCAGCGGTCTTGTTCAGCGCAAAGAAAGCCAGAGCAGGCGCAACATGAGCTAATCCCTCGCCGACTTGGGGACTGCTGAACACCTGGCCGGCGATTTCGCTGCCAACGTAAGCGACAACAGCGACACCGACTCCCCAGAAGGTCGCCATAACAATGGCGGCCCAGATAGCCGCACGCCTGTCGTCGTCATCCAGGGTCGGATCGGACGCCGTCTGCAGGGCGGAAAACTGAATGCCGCCCACTGCCACCTGCCCCAGAATCACATACAACGCCATGACCTGGTTAACCACGCCGAGGCCGGCCATGCCCAGATAGGTGGCACAGATCAGTAGAAAGACCAGACCACTGACTGCGGTGAGCGCGAAGGCGAGATAGTTGAGGAAGAGATCGACCGAGAACGACCCAGGAGGAGCGCGCATTGCTTTCAATACAATCGAGGCATCGCGTTCACCCGCTGGATCGCCTGCACTGCATTGAGGCCGATGGTGTCGAAATACCAGCCCAGCGATGCGACGCGAGGCTGGTTCTCCTCCTCGATTCTTGCCAAGGCCGTGGCTCGATCGATCAGCCCATCGCGGATCTGATTGCTGCGAAACGTATCGTTCTCCGTAAAGCCGGCCACCCGCAGGTAGATGTAGTTATAGAATGCGGCCGTGCCGTCTCCGATGCGCCAGGTACTCTTGGTATCCGTCGCCAGTTCCCAGTCGTACCCGTCGATCAGCGTACGCTCAACCTCTCTCTCGTACCAAGGGATATAGTCGAATATCTGCTCATAACGCTTGGGAAGCAGATAGTATGATCCGTATGCCGATAGCGTATCGATCATCGAGGCATTTAGATAGGAGGGGTTGAGTAGGTATTCCCGGCCATAGAAAGCCGCGATTCTTAGCTTATTCAGCCAGGTCAGATCATAATGCCGATACTTCTCATAACCCTCGTCGATACCGCAGAACCCTACTTTGAAATCAGTTCGCTCCAGCGGATTCATGCTAAACAGAATTGTATTCAGTCGCATCTGTCGCCGCAGCTTCTCCGCATAGTAAAAGAATTGTTTATCTCCTGCCATGAAGAGAGGCACTGTTCCGAGGTGGGGGCGTTTGAGCCAGGCCGCGACGTTCTTTCTCACAAATGCCCGTTTGCGCGCTATGTCCGCGGACACCAGGACATGCTCAATGCCCAGTGCACCGCACATCCGCGAGATGTTACGACGGGCTAGATCGGTGACCATGCCCCAATCATAGGTATAGGCAACAGGTTTCAGGCCCAGCTCATTCACCATGAGATGGAGGCCATAGCAACTGTCGCGGCCACCGCTGATTGGCGCGAGGCATGACTGCCCTACGCCTGAGTCACCGCCTAATGCGTGTAGCAGCGCTTCCTTCCCAGGTTTCACACTGGATCTATGTCGCCGACAGACGGTACAGACGCCGTGCTCATCGAAACGAATGAACGGGAATGTTTCCGGTAGCAAGCAAGCCGTACAACGGCGCAAACCGCGAATCGGCGTAAAGTCAACCCGGGCTCCGTGACTTAGCTCCCCCAAACGCGAGACATTCGGAATCGGTAAGCGCGGAGGCGGCACATCGCTCCTCGAACCGGCGTCGCTGACGCGACGACTAGCGACCGGCAGATCGCGCGCCCTGTCGCTTTGATCGAACCGGAATCCGCGGACCAACGCATCCGAGGTCGACAGAAGCACACCCGCCCCCGGGGAGACGTGAGTGATCGTCTTGGAATGAATTCTTCCGAGGAGAGGTTTACGATCCAGGACTCGCTCCAGGATAAAGCGCTCCGAGGCAAAGACCGCCAAGTCGGCGCCGTCATCTGTGGCGAGGTAGAGCGATCCATTGGTCGTCGCGAGCAGGACGCCATCTCGCTTTGCATCGATCACAGCGAATGTGTTCGCGCCAATCACGCGGCGCATCCCGCCTTGAACCGCACCGACAAAGGATTGCCCAACACCCAGACCACGTTCCACCAATGCAAGGAAGACCTCGGTATCTACTTCGTGATCTCGCCGCAGATCAGGCTCGGCCCGCCAGATCGAAACGTCATTAGTGATGATTCCGTTGTGTATACAAACCAATCCGTCACGGATCACCGGCTGGTTGTTGCCGACATCCTGGGCATCACCGTTGGTCACCATGCGCGTATGACCGATCAGTGCATAGCCCCCGCAAGAGCCGACCTCGGCCTGCTCGAACATAGCATCGAGTTCGGGCAAGCGCCTGAATGCCTTTCCGCGAATGTTCCGCTTAAGCACCCGCACGGCCGAGTCCGTCGCGACAGCCAGACCAGCGGCCTCCTTGCCGCGCGACTCCGACAACACAAACAAGGCATCAAAGACATGACGCAACTCCTTTTGAGACAAACTTGCCCCGCGCCGAGCAACCAGACCAAATATTCCACACATATAGTAGTCCTTCAGGACGCTCGATCGAGATTGCGCACGACGAGATAGCGAACGTCCCCCGTGGGGACATAAAGGTTCAGTCTGCCGAGCCGCGGCCACCGGCATGGGGCGAGCAGCCATGATGGGAACCAGCGTGGGGCAACCCTTCCGATCTTGTAGCCAATAAAAGCAACGTTTGCCCATTTGCCGCGACGGAACATCCGCTCGATCCTCCCTGGCAACGGTTCGCGGAACAAAGCCTCGAAGCTACGCCGCGTGAAGAACCCCAAATGTTCGGGCGGCGTCATAAAGGCCCAGTAACGACCAGCTAGTCTGGCCATCGGCGCATCGATCGCCGGTGTTGAAATAAAAAGATAGCCACCCGGTTTCAGGCGTGAGAGCAGGTCCATGACGACCGAAACAGGATCCCACAGATGCTCGATCACGTCCCAGAGGCAAATGCCGTCGAAGCGATGACCCGCAAAAGGCGAATCCTCCAAACGACCGGCAACCAAGCGCTCGGCAACATCGGGGTTCGCCGACCGGGCCCGCTCGATCGCATACCTGGAGTAGTCAATCCCGTGGATCCGATAGCAGGACTTGGCTGACCACACGAAATCACCGGTGGAGCACCCAGCATCCAGCACTTCCGCACCTTCGGTTAGGACCTGCCGAAGCAGTGCGAGCCGCCTCGAGTTTTCCAACTGCAGTGCACGCGGGTCGCGATACTTGGAGTGGGCGAAGTAAGAGTCCGAGTAGATCTCCTCAAAACTGTCCTCACTCGGACGATGCCGAACCTGTACGAAACCGCACTCAGCACAGCGGTCCAGCACTTCAGACTCGATCGTCAAATGCGGGGTCACTTCTGAGCTGCCACAGATTCGGCAAACGATCTTCGAATTGCAATCTTCCATCATCTGACACTGTTCGCACATTTTCACGGACGGCTCGGAGCTGGGGCGATCACTCGAAACGCTCCCGCCGCATGCCGCTGATCTGATCCATGATGAGTCCCAGGAACATCGTTTGCGTTCCGGACAGAAGCACTACCGCGCCAAGAACGGGAAAGCCCTGTCCTTCTGCGAGCGCACTCCAGAGTCCGTAACCAAAGCCAGCCATCGTTGTAGCCAATCCGATCGCGCCAAAGAAATGTAGGGGCTTGAACAACAAGAAGATACGCAGGATCAGGGTCAGGGTTCGCAGCCCGTCCCGGACCTGCTTCACGGAACTCTTGCCAGTGCGGGACCGCACATGGATGGGCACGTGGCCACCAAGGTAATTACGCTCAAGCATGATTAGGGTTGTTGTAGTAGAGGCCCCAAAGCCTTTAGGAAAGAGGTGCCAGTATTTGCGAATGACATCGCGACGAAATCCTCTAAGTCCGGAGTTGAAATCTGAAACTGACCGCCCGGCAGCGAGGTTAACCACATACCGCAATACCCATTTACCTGCCAGCCGCTCCGGATCCTGATAAGATGAGTTATCACGGACGCCTATACAATAGTCAAGCGCTTGGCCGGCCAACAGATCTATTACCTTGATAACATCTTTAACCTGGTGCTGGCCATCGGCATCCATCCACACAATGTAGTCACGAGTAGCCATTTTCATGGCCGTAACGAGCGCAGAGCCATAACCTCTATTACTTGCATGGCGCGTCATACGCACCTGAGGGAAGCCTGCTACAATTGCCGCCGTATTATCAGTGGAGCCATCGTCGACAACAATTATCTCCGCTGTCGCCAAGGAGGGCTCACGGCATAATAGGTCCAGAGTATCCCCTATAATGGCTCCCTCGTTGAAAGCGGGAATGACAATTGACACGGGCACACAGCATGCCATTTGCTTCAGACCTTCGATAGCCATCTCCTGTGAATTCTTATCAAAGAAAGAATTCGCAGAGTTCCCTTTCTCCCTTAACGATGGCGCCGAGGTTTGCTGCATTGACCCCCCTTCATCTAGAATTGGAAGCATAACACGCACCGTTTTCAGTGAATAGGATAGGCATGGTGGGCTAGTATGTAACGGCGTTGAGCAAAAATACCGCAGTGTTCAGACTTACTCCGCAGGTGAAACCGTGCAAAGGCTGATTATTCCGAAATCGACAGTGGATTTCACATCTGACGCGGGATTGGGACTTATCGGGATCGCGATTCGCCAGCGGACACAGCCGATCGCGAGTGCCCCCGAGGCGGCGCCGGCACGGCACGACGCCAAACCTCACGGAGACATGCTCGCCAGCTAGGTGGAACTGCTGTTCCTGAGTAAGAGCGATGTCGATGCGATCGACGCCTTCTGCCAGAACTCGTACTTCCTCGAAGTCCCGGGGCAGTGAAGGGGCGCCCTCGGCGGCAACCCTGCGGCAGCGCCTGGATGCCCAGGCGGCGCGCTTCAAGGACGGCACTATCGAAAGCGTCCATCGCGTTCCCGCGCCGCAGACAGGCACCGATGACCTCGCTTCCAATAGGTCTGGTGTCATTGGATGCCGACATTACTGCCCATGGGCAAAGCCAAGACCAGGAAAGAGGGCGTATCGGGTATCGCTCACCTATAACGGCGTCGATGGCTTCGCCCCGATGGTCACCTATTTGGGCGGCAAATGAACTCGCGTTGGAGGTGAGGGACGGCAGCCAGCAAAGCTGGAAGGCTACCCCCGGGGCTGTTAACGGGTCCTGGCGCGGGCGCGCCGGCTGACCGCCGCACGGCTGCTCTTGCCCCTCGACAGCGGAAACGACGCCAACGAAGACCATGGCCGCAATCGCCGCCTTCAGGAAGCCCCCCCAAACGGCCGTCATCCACTAAGTGACCAAGTGGAACCCGCGCCGAACAAGTAGCTGGCCTATGCCGAGGCGAAAGGCGAGTGGACCGAACCGCGCCCGGCAAGCGGGCGGCCTGCTCGCGGACCGCGAAACGCCCAGCTACCAAGTTTTCGCCGACGACCTGCTGCGCGTCATGCGGGTCGTGGCGCGTCGACAAACTCGGCCAACACCTCTTAGTCCCGGCGATCAAGGGCTGGTAGATCAGCCTGGTGACCATCGCGGAGACGATCGCCGCAGTCTATGCCGATCGTGCCACTTCGAGCAGTATCGCTCCGAATTCAAGACCGACTTGGACGTCGCGCGGCGGCCGTCCGGGAAGTTCGCCACCACTGCCCTGGTCCTGGCCTGCGCCTGGCTGGCGTACACCACTGTGCTGGAGCGGTCAAAATGCCCTGACGACCCCGAAGCACCGCCGCGGCATCCGGCCAAGTGTCGGCTGCTTCACACCGTGATCCAGGAGCCGATGTCGGTGGCCACACGCCTGATCTGCACGGCCAGCGCCTGAAACTCGCCTTCAGCTGCAGTTGTCCGAGCGCCACGGTCTTCCGCCGTCTCGACGGCCAACTATCCACCGCTAAGCACCGCGACACCGCGTCCGCCGACCCAACCGCTGTGACCCGATCGCGGCGGCACTCGCTCATCGCCTGCCGCATGACGCGTGTCCCTCTCGAACGGAAAGCAGCGACCGCGCCCATCGGCTCCGTTGAGGCTTTTCACAAGATCGTGCATGTCCGTGCGCATGCCTCGCGGGATTCCTGTACATCGCGCGTTATCAGCCCAGGGATTCAGGCTAGCCTCATTCCGCGCGCGATTCGGGATCCCCCGGGGGCGACCTGAATTAATTCCCGCAATGCGCTTGCAAAGCTCGCCCGCAGCATCCCAAGATAAACTAGGCCAAAAACGCAGGCTTCTAAGACGAAACGCAATGTTAGCAGGTCGCTACGAAGATCCATAAACCGTAGCGCTCCAACCGTAAATGCCGCGCACCCGCTAGCGACGAAGGTCGGCCAGAAGGCTGGTAGGAGGGACTCACGCGCAATACCGTCCGTCTGGATCAAGGCGGTTAATGTGATCAGGAGCACCATCAGGCCATGTCCAGCGAGGGCGGCGAGGTACACGAGGACTCCGAGCGGTATGAGCCAGAGTGCCAGCCCAATCGCGACTGAGGCCGCAATAACGTCGATCAGCAGGCAGAGCCTGACCTCATTGTTCGCCAGCAAAAGGCTCGACAGGGTGGTAGTAATGCCGGCTAACGCCACCCCCGCAACAGCAAGGGGCAATAGCGGGGCGACGGCTAGCCATTGCCGGCCATAAAGCAAGGCAACCGCGTCCTCGGCGCTGAACGCAAGAAAGGCCGCCACTGGAATCGTAGTCCAACACACGCCCCGTAGAACTAACCCGGCAATCCGCCGAAATTGATTCGAGCGATGATCCGTTCGCGTGACCACGGCGTAGAGCGCAGATATCGTCAGGGAACCGATGCGTCCCGCGACGAGAGTCGCAAGCCCGATTGAACGAGAAAAAACGCCAAGGGCGGCGAAATCGTAGACGCCTGCCAAAACCGTCTGCTCAATGGTCTGCCGACCCCGCAGAACAGCGGCCGAACCCATACGCGTGACTCCGAACTGTGCTGTGGCCTGATACCGCCCCCAGCTCCAAGACCAGGTTGGCCTCCAACGGCCATGCCAGAATAGATCGATGGCTGCGGGAAGACCGAATAGCGGTGGCTGAACCACGAGTGCCCAAACCCCACCGCCAAATATGGCAATAATTAACCCACTACCTAAGCCAAGCAAGGTACCGATAATAAAAAGGAGACGAAGGCGGATCCACTCATGCTCCGTTTCTAGCATCCGATGGCGCAATGTTCCGGGAATCTCTATAAGAAAAACCGTCGCTAAGCCAGCGAGCGGAAGTGCTCCACTGTGATAGCGTTCTGTGAAAGATAATGCATAGGCAACTAGGATCGTTAGGCCAAAAAGCAAAGTATTGATCACCGCCGCTGCGGTGAAATGTGCCTGCCAATCGACGGCAGAAGGATCGCGGATTTGAAGGGCATGCATAACGAGGGTGCCAAAGGAAATTACGGCGATCAGGCCCATGATCGACTGCGCCAGCGCTGCGCTGCCGTAATCCTCAGGTGTCAGCAGGCGCACCATCACAAGCATGACACCAAACTGTGCTATATCACGCACAAAATGGAATCCGCCACCCCACAGTAGTGAAGCCCTAGCAGATTTTCCAAGCGACTCGTGCACTTCCATGGTGGCTTTTCCTACGTTTCAGGCAGACTCTAAGTTATTATACTCTTATCATTACGTGCCGTCAGGCAGGCAGGTTTCCGATCTAGGCTGTTGATCTCCTTCTACAACCCCACTGGACGACGCCAAGTGTTACGATGTCCTGCGTAGACTACGCTGGCCACAGGGGTGAAGTGACCACACTGCGAGTCGTCGCAGATCAGCAAACAAGGGCGAAACGCGACGCCGCCGGCGCGTCGGAAGTATCGTTGCAGGGGCTGTGAACGCCACTTCGACGACTCGACCGGAACGGTCGCTGCTCGTCATCAGTCGCTGATGCCCCGGATCGGCTGTCTGTATCTGATGGCTTGAACCTCTCGAACCGTCAGAGCGCCCACGAGTTGGGCAGTATTCTGGCTCTTTTTCCGTTCACATACACTATCCTCCGTCGCGGCTGGGGTTTGCGTTAGACCATGCTCTTCGCCTTGTTACCCAGAGCCGTCTGAAACGCAGGAAAAGCCATATAGAGTTCCGATTTTCGCAACCTAGATGGCTAAACCGCGCCCAGCGCGGGATACGTAATTTCTGTGATACTTTGCGTCCCGTGCCGAGCATCCTGTCGGCCAGACCTGTCCCGATACAAAAAGCACGCGTCGTTTATGCTCAAACTTGATCTCGCGAAGTGGAATCAGATCCCGGACGACCTCAGGGAGGAGGCCATGAATGCCCCACATGCCCGCACCCGTGAGCGGTTTCTGGCCTTGTACGAACTGACCCAACAGGGGCGTGGCGCCTCGGCGATCGCTCGCCGTGTGGGGCGTCACCTGCAAACACTGATCCGTTGGGCGCACCTTTACAATGAGGCCGGTCCACACGCGTTGATGTTCGAGCACACGGGTGGCGTCCCCCCTTTTTTGACTCGGTGACGGAGCAGGCACTCGATTACCTGATCCGTGACGGTGTCGCGGCAGCCGCCGCGCCCTCGATGCAGCGCGCCCCCGAGACGGGGCGGGTCGTGCCCAGTGAGGAACTTGCGCAACACACCGCCCCACCGCGCTGGACCCTCAAGCGCCTCGTGGCCTGGATCGAGACGCGCTTTCAGCGCCGCGTCAGTCGTGAAACGCTCCGTCAGGCGCTCAAACGGCTGGGCTTCTCCTGGAAGAAGGCCAAGGCACTGCTCAACCGGGCCACGACCGCCGCCCGCGAAGCGTTCGTCGCGCAACTCCAGACCCTCCTGCAGCGCACCTTAGGGCCAGCGCCCCCGTTGGTGATCTATCTCGACGAAGCGCACATCCATCAGGAAGCGGATCTGGGCTATGGTTGGGCACCGGTCGGGGAGCGCCTGTGGGTCGGCTCGCATACCCCCGGGCTATCGGCAAAAATGAGTTTCTATGGGGTCTATTTCTACAACGCCGGGCAGGTGGCGATCTGGGACTTCCCGTGTGGCAACACCGAGCACACCCTGACCGTCCTGCACCGTTTGCGTGAGCAGGAACCGACCCGCGAGATCATCCTGCTGTGGGATGGCGCATCCTATCACCGCGCCGGCGCCGTCATCGACCTGGCGCAGGCACTGTCGATCACGCTGCAGCCGCTGCCGAGTTATAGCCCAGACTTCATGCCCGTTGAAGCGCTGTGGCGCTGGCTGCGTGAGGATGTCACGTACCATCATTGCCACGCCACCGCGGCGGAGTTGATTGCCCGGGTGCGCGACTTTGCGCACACGATTAACGCCGATCCGTTTACGGTTGCCGACCGCCTCTGGACGAAAACGACGCTCGATCCAGAGGAGGAAAAATTACGCATCCCGGCCTAGGCGAGGTTTAGGAGCGTGTTTCAAAATAATCCCGCGTTAAAAACAAGCTGCTAACAACCTTTGAAATCACTTTGCTTGCCCGCTTGAATATAAGAGTTGGTGCATTGTTTACCAATGTGTATCTCCGACCAAAAACTTCGTCAACTGGATTCTCAAGATTAAGGTATTGCGTCCCCTCAATCGCACGTCCCGCATCTGCAGCAGCATCTATTAGTATGACATCTTGATGCATCGACTCAATTTGTTTGCGACTCAAGATATGAAACTCATCTGTATCCATCTCAATGCCATTTACAACTAATTCATACTGCGCTAATGACTGATAAAAAATAGGTAGGGTTTTTCTATAGAACATTCTCGGCTCTATCCGATTTAACGACAAATAGTGAAAAGCGCCCTGTGAAACACTACCAGACCCAAGAACGGCTACATCCCTCAGTCTTGACGGATCAATGTTAAGATACTCAAATGCCAACTTTACTGATGCCATTCCCGCGAAGTATGAATTCTTCCAGAAAAAATGAGGAGGCAACCCAATAACATCTGTGACAAGACCACTCCCTGCGAATATTCTGGGATACACGCTATCAATGTCGAATATTTGAAGACCGAGCGGACAAGCTATTGTATTAAAGAAAAGCTTACCAGAACCAAATGGATGCATCCAGCCGATAATTTTTTGACCGGCCTTTAGAGATTTATAGTCAGATGATTGCAACAATTTAAGGCTAAACAAGTGAGATTGCTCAAAGCATTCTTGACGTGACGCAATTCTGCAGCCAGCCAAAGCATATTCAGAATCTGGTATAAGCATTTGCGCCCCGAAGCCTTCCTCAATAACGACATCGGAAAAGACAATTTTCTCTTTCACTGCCTTTATATCACACGGCAGCAAAGCTACACGCTTTTCACCTGGGTAGTTCGGTATTACGAAGCCTATTGTAGGCATGCCACTTCTCCTTCGCATTTGGTTTATCGGACAATTTTTTATGGCTCTTCCTGTGTTTCGGACGGTTCCGTCTAACCCTCGTGAAGAAGGGGCGGATGGAAGTCGACAGTCTTTTTTAATCAACCTGTTACGAGACGTAACCGGGTGCCATCGCACCTCCGCCGGGTCATTTCGGCGGAGCCGTCCGAAACGCAGGTAGAGCCTTTTTTATTAATCACAAACGTTTGCACGGGGCGAAAAACTGAATAACCACCCGCGACAAACTCTGAATCAGTCACGCGCACAAGTTCCACACTGCTTCATCCAGCATTATTTAATATCGCAACAAATGTTTTTAATCTTGTTCTATAATGATAATCTTGCCCAAACTCACCCTCTTCTTCTGTCCATGTATTAGCAGTCCTATCGAAGCAGATTTTTATTCCAACTAGTTTATCCCTCACTTTCTTGTACATTTGGTTGGGCGCAATCACTCCAAATATTGTCTGAAGCTCATTAACATAATATTGGCCTTTACTATCTTCAAACACATCAACGCACATTGTTGAAAAATCACCTTTCTCGCAAATTACTTTCACGAATTCGAATAGTTCAATAGGAGGCACCACCCACCCTACCAATGAACTACCGCTTCGCATCCCCTTAAGGCTTGGAAGTTTTTGATGGCCGAAGTAACAGTCACCAGACTTAATGACGCGCCATTCATTTTTTATGTCGATAGCCTTTTGCAGCAGCATAATATCGACTTCCACATCCCGAGGAATGTCACGAATTCCTGTTATGCTTCTGTATGCGGGCCTTACTATTGCCTTAATCCTATTTCTTAGGTCTAATGAAGCCGAATTATAAGTGGGTATACGAAAGCCGTTACCAAACGATTTGCTCCAAATTGCCAAAGCCTGCTTGCGATTCTTTAAAATCCGTACGCCGAATGACGCATTGCCGAAATCAGTCTTGAAGACGATAGGATATTCGGCTTCAAGGATGAAGTGATAAGCTTCTTCTTTATCACCAAATACCCAAGTCTCCGCGTGTGGTACGTGATTTGCCTTTAACCAATACGACATCTTTCTTTTGCTCTCCCAAAGATCATACTCATGAAGTCTGGGATATAGTGGAATACCTAATTGCTCGTTCAAAAATCGTATGCGCTCTCTAAAAAGGTCCCGCCAGGAGGCGAAGCGGAATTCACCGCTATATATACAGCCGTCCGGATTTAAAGTCCTTATTTCGTCGATCCAGTTACAAGAGTAAATATCATATAACTGAAATTCTACGCCCTCGTAATCGCAAGCGTTTGCGATATGGCGATATACACCTTCTCGATCTTTTGGTATTGCCAGCGTTATCCTATGCCGATACTTTTGTGATGTCATTTTATTGAGCCATATCTGCGTTAATTATTGAAGTGACGAAGTCGCGTAACCTGCTAAATCGAAGAATCGACCACACCTACAAAAGATCGAAATAGCAGGGGACTGCCGATACGCTGTTGCAGACCAACGGCTAACCCAGACTCGACTTTGGCCATTTTTCCGCCTGGCCATAGGCATGATAATCAACGCGTTATCTTGGACGGAAAAAATTAGCAGGGAGTCTTCGCCGGGGTTCGCATCGGTCCCGCTGCTGCCTAA
>Ga0247842_10001947_pt1 | contig 32277 bp, 21 predicted proteins | sample LaCruzMarch2015__3_FD_192411 | JGI IMG/M metagenome (GOLD analysis project Ga0247842, IMG submission 192411) | Freshwater microbial communities from meromictic Lake La Cruz, Castile-La Mancha, Spain - LaCruzMarch2015_19m | ecosystem: Environmental > Aquatic > Freshwater > Lake | place: Spain...
CGATGGTGATGAAACGCCATTTTTTGGAGCGGGGTTATCTCCGTTTAATATTATGGGTTTCCCTTCCGCTGTTGTTTCTTTTTCTGGGTTTTTCGCTTTTCCGAAGCACGTTGCCCCATTGGACGGGGCCAGCCCATGTCGGGTTAATTTTTATTGGTGCGGCCTATTTGTCGGACCCCCACAGGAATGGGCGTAAACTGCGGTTGGTCCCCTGGCCGGTTGTACTTTCTTTGTTATTGTCGGCAGGCGTCGTGGTTACAGGGGTAGGACAGATTCTGTGCGGTTGGGTATCTGTTAAGCGGTATCAGGTGGATGATGTGTCGCTCGATATGGTTGGATGGGAGCAGTTGGGCGAAAAGTTCCGGACGTTGGCCAAATGGGACGAGGATCATTTTTTAATTGACAAAGATGCCCCTTTGATAACCTTTCGTTGGTTTCCGGCTGCCAATTTCGATTATTATCTTGCCCGGACGGATAACCGGGCGGTTTATGCCCTGGGGGCGTTGGACCGCATTCATAAGTATTATTGGATCAACCGGCAACGGGGCAACCTGAAGAAGGGAAGCGATGCCTGGTATGTTGTCCTGAGCGACGATTATGAAGACCCGGTAGCCAATTGCGGGGCTTTGTTTGAACGGATCCTCCCGCCCGATACCCTATATGTTCTTCGCTCCGGGGATACGGTGCGCAAGGCATTTGTTTTCCGTTTGATTGACCTGAAGGAGGACCTTGTCTTTAGCGCCAATCCCGGTGTAAAACCAGAAAAACCCCGGCAGATAGACACGTTGGAATATTTTATCCGGCAAATCCGGCAGGATTGGCAGTATCTTCAAATTCTGGAAAAACGTTCCCGCCGGGACACGCTCCCCCTGGAAACGCTCATCCGGAAGGAAGCAGAAAAAATGGTTTTGAAGTCGAGGGAACAATTGGTGTTGCCCGATACGGTGAAAAAGGACAATCCGATACCGGAATAGGCCTATTTGGGCGCAATCATTTTTTTAGGGTCCACCAACTGTGTAAATTCTTCATCGGTAAGCAATCCCGATTCGAGGGCTGCTTCCCGGAGGGTTTTATGTTCCTGATGTGCTTTTTTGGCAATTTTCGCCGAATTGTCATAACCGATTTTCGGGTTCAGGGCAGTGACCAGCATCAGGGAATTTTCGAGGTTTTTATGGATGGTCGTCAAATTGGGTTCAATTCCGGCGGCGCAATGGTTGCTGAAAGAGGTACAGGCATCGCCAAGAAGGCGGGCCGACAGAAGGAGGTTGGCGATGATCATGGGTTTAAAAACATTCAACTGAAAGTGGCCGTTCATCCCGCCGATGTTGATGGCTGTATCGCAGCCCAAAACCTGGCAACAAACCATGGTGAGGGCTTCGGCCTGGGTCGGGTTGACCTTTCCGGGCATGATGCTTGATCCCGGTTCATTTTCGGGAAGCATGATTTCCCCAATCCCGCAACGGGGACCGGAGGCGGAGAGGCGGATGTTGGATGCAATGTGCATCAGGCTGACGGCAAGGGTTTTCAATGCCCCCGAAGTTTCAACCATGGCGTCGTGCGACGAAAGCGCTTCGAATTTATTGGGGGCAGTAATAAAAGGATATCCGGTAAGCCCGGCTATTTTTTTTGCCACCAGTACATCGTAATTTTTTGGGGCATTCAACCCGGTGCCGACTGCCGTTCCGCCCAATGCCAGTTCCGACAAATGGGGCAGGGTGCTCTTTAATGCCCTGAGGCCATGTTCGAGTTGTGACACATATCCCGAGAATTCCTGTCCCAGGGTCAGGGGGGTGGCATCCATCAGATGGGTACGCCCGGTTTTAACAATGTCTTTAAACGCATCGGCTTTTTTGGAGAGGATGGTTTTTAGTTGTTCTACCCCGGGAATGGTTGTTTCGATGATCATTTTATACCCTGCAATACTCATGGCGGCAGGGAAAGTATCGTTGGAAGATTGCGATTTGTTAACGTCATCGTTGGGATGGATGATGGTTTTAGTCCCGTCGCCCAGGACGCCACCGCCCAAAACATGGGCCCGGTTGGCAATCACCTCGTTCAGGTTCATGTTGGTTTGGGTGCCCGATCCTGTTTGCCATATCACCAAGGGAAACTGGTCGTCAAGTTTTCCTTCGATGATTTCATCGATGGCCCGGACCATCAATTCTTTTTTTTCGTCCGACAATACGCCAAGGTCGTTGTTGACCAGTGCGGCGGCTTTTTTAAGGATGGCCATGGCATGAATTACTTCAAGGGGCATGGAGGCAGGTTTCCCGATCTTAAAGTTGGTAAGTGACCGTTGGGTTTGGGCGCCCCAATATTTGTCGGCCGGAACCTCGATGGGCCCCATGGTGTCTTTTTCAATGCGTGTTTTCATGTGTAAATATTTTTGATTTTGTTTTGTTTAGGTGCAGCATGAACGGGGGCATGCATTGGCCGTGTTGCAAACTTAGCCCCTTTCTGATAAAAATGGTTCAATGGCTTCAACCGGGTCGCCAATGATTGCCTTATATCTTGTTTCGATGATCGGACGTTGGATTAATTTCGGCTCCCCAATGAGGATATGTATCCATTCATGGTCTTCAAATTGTTTATTTTTCAGGTTTTCTTTATAGTAAGGCTCTTGTTTCCGGATGATATCGACCGGTTTTTTGTTTAATTTGACAAGGAGTTTTTCAAGATCGTTCGGGGCAAGCCTGTTTTTCAGATATTCCACAATTTCGAAAGGTTTTCCCAATCCCTGCAAGAATTGCAAGCCGGCACGCGATTTTTTACAGTGGGGGTTATGATAAATACGCAACATGTTTTTTTTTATAATCTCTATTTATAATTCAATGCCCAAACTCCGAAAATATCATTTTTCACCATTCATCATTCACCATTTTAATCCTTTAAGCATTTCCATATTCCATCAGGTAGGCTTTGATAAATTCCGTAAGGTCGCCATCGAGAACGGTCTGCGTATCGCTGGTTTCAATTCCGGTCCTCAGGTCTTTCACCATTTTGTAAGGGTGAAGCACATAACTGCGGATTTGGCTTCCCCATTCAATCCTTTTTTTCCCGCTTTCGATCACGGCGATTTTTTCCCGTTTTTTCCGCAATTCAATTTCATAAAGCTGTGATTTTAGCAAGGTCAATGCTTTTTCACGGTTTTGTCCTTGTGAACGGGTTTCCTGACATTCTACCACAATACCGGTTGGTTCGTGTTTCAACCGTACGGCCGTTTCGACTTTGTTCACGTTTTGTCCTCCCGGCCCACTGCTGCGGAAGGTGTCCCAGGTTATGTCCGATGGGTTGATTTCGATTACGATATCGTCGTTGATGATGGGATAGGCATACACCGAGGCAAAAGAGGTATGCCGTTTGTGATTGGCATCAAAAGGGGAAAGCCGGACCAGCCGGTGGACGCCATTTTCCCCTTTCAGATAGCCATACGCATAATCGCCTTCAATTTCGAGGGTTACCGATTTGATCCCGGCCACATCGCCCTCCTGAAAATCGACCTCCTTGACCTTAAACCGGTTTCGTTCCCCGTATCGGATGTACATGCGCATGAGCATTTCGGCCCAATCCTGGCTTTCGGTGCCACCGGCGCCCGAATTGATCTGTACAATGGCGCTCAGCTTGTCTTCTTCGCCACTGAGCATGTTCCGGAATTCCAGGTTTTCGATCAGGTGAAGGGTTTGACTGAAAGGGGCATTGAGTTCTTCTTCCGTGGCCTGGCCCTGCAAGTAAAAGTCCCACAATATCATAAGCTCTTCAAAACCGGTAAAAGCGGAGAGATAGGCGTCGGTCCATAATTTTTTATCGCGGATGGACCGCAAGGCCATTTCTGCTGATTTGGGGTTGTTCCAGAACCCGGGAACCTGGGTCACAACCTCCTCTTCTTTTATCTGTGCAAGTTTTTTATCGATGTCAAAGATACCTCCTCAAGGCTTCCAGCCTTGCTTCAAGATCCTTTAGTTGGTCCTGTGTTACCATATTTTATTTTTTGTTAAATGAATGTTTTCATACCTCTTTATACCGGCTTCAGGCATTTTATCCCCTGGCTTTCCGTCATTGCTGAAGGGGCGGGCTTCCGGTACATTATTTGACTTCCCGGGCCATGGCCCATACAAGATCGGGTTCAAATCCTTTGCCTGTTACAAAGGTGATAATTTTTTCACGTAAATTAAAAGTATCCCCGGTTTTTATTTCATCCTGTTTTTTCCGGATTAAATTCCGGATGGTTTGAAGGTATTCCCCCTCTTCAATTTCCTGAAGGGCGGCATCGATTATTAGAACGGGGACCTGCCGCAAAACAAGTTCACTGCGGATTTTATACCGGCCCCAATGGTTGTTGTGGAATTTTCCCAGAACAAAAGCATGGGCAAACCGTTTTTCATCTATGAACCCTTCTTCCCGGAGGTGTTTCAGTATCCGGTTAATTTCCGCAGAAGGAAGGTTCATCCGTTGCAGTTTTTGGACAACTTCAAAACGGCATCGTTCACGGTAAGCGCAGAATTGTTCTATTTGCCGGAGAATCATTTTTCGGGCCCGGATAAAAAGTAGATGTAAAAATAAGAAAATCCCGTAAGCGAAAAATGGTTTTATCTTTGTTGTTCCATGAAAGGTTTTTTCTTTGTACTTGTGGTGGGGGCCCTGCTTTTTCCAACAAACGCACCGGCCCAGGACAATCCGGCAGATTTTCCCTATCAGGAAAAGAAGAAACAGGGTTGGACCTGGGCCGCATTGCCCGTGATTGCCTATGATGCCGATATGGGGCTGCAGCTTGGCGCCCTGGGTCAGGTTTTTTACTATGGCGACGGTTCCACCTGGCCGGAATACAAACATACCCTGTATGCCGAATGTTCCTGGTTCACGAGGGGCAGCGCAGTATATCAGCTTTTTTATGATTCAAAATACCTTGTCCCGGGTACCATCCGGGTCACTGCCGATATCGATTATCTGACCGAACGGGCCCTCGATTTCTATGGGTTCAACGGTTATGTTGCCAATTACATTCCATCGGTCATCGAACAAGGGAAAGACGATTATGTTTCGCGGGTTTTTTATAAATATGAACGTAAAATGTTCAGGGCCATGGCCGATTTCCAGGGACCTCTCCTGGGACAGAAATTGCGATGGCTGGCCGGAATTAATGTAATAGATATTCAGACATCTACAGTAGATATTAACAGGATCAACAAGGGCAAATCAGAAGAAGATCAATTGCCGGATACGGCCTTGTTGTACGATAATTATGTCAAATATGGAATGATTGGACAACAGGAAAAGGAGGGGGGGACCACGGTTTACCTGAAACTTGGGGCGGTTTTCGATACCCGCGACAATGAAGCTGCGCCGGAATCAGGGTTTTGGTCCGAAATCCTGCTCCTTTCCGCCCCCTCTTTTCTGGGGAACCATCCCTATCCTTTTATGAAGCTTGTCGTTACCCAGCGTCAGTTTATTCCTTTAATAAAACACCGCTTGGTGGCGGCTTATCGGTTGAGTTATCAAGGTACGGTTTGGGGGGCGACCCCATTTTACATCATGCCTTATATTTACAGTTCATACAGTCTTACAACCAAACCCGATGGCCTGGGGGGCGCAAAAACCCTGCGGGGGATATTGCGGAACCGGATTGTTGGCGATGGAATTGCTTTCGGGAACATAGAGTTGCGTTATACGTTTCTGCATAAGGTTGTCTGGAAACAAAACCTTTCACTGGGCATAACGGGGTTTATGGATGGGGGGATGGTGGTACAGGAACATCCATTACAGAAAGACCAGGTACCTCCTGACCAGCAGTCGTTTTATTTCTTTCAAAGCACTGACGGGCTTCATTTAAGTACAGGCGTGGGGTTGCGTGCAGCCATCAACCGCAATTTCATTATCAGTGTGGATTATGGGTTTGCCTTTGACAAGCAGGATGGCACCAGCGGATTGTATGTCGGGATCGGAAATATTTTTTAGCCTGATGAAGTTTTGCTGTCCGATAAGGGGTGGTCCGTTGCAGAAAAGGAGATCGAATCAACGAGAATTTTTCCCCAGATGAGAATACAGGGCACAACTTTAACCACGTAAGGTTCCACAACCTGATCGCGGATTGACATGAAAAGTTCGGTTGAAGAGAGTGAGGTCAGGAGCAACGCCAGGGCCGCGAGAATGGCATTTACGGGAGAAATCTTACGGGCAAACAACCAGATGGCAATGCCGCTCATGGCAATGATAAAAGTAGGCGATTCGGCTTTATGGTTGAAAATAACGGTCCAGATCAGGATTGCGGCAAGCATCAGCAGCCGGAAATAGCAGATGGAATAGAATTTTTTGAAAAGGAAGGGGACCGCGCCAATGAGAAGGCCGGCAGACACGATGGCGGGCTTGGGGAGGTTTATCCCAAACCAGGTTGACAGCCAGGCCATGACCGAATATCCGGGCGGGCCCGCAAAATCAGTGAAAAGCAGTTCCTTCCAACTCTGGTACAGGAACTGTAGATGCGAAAACCCTGTAAAAGGCAGCGGGAGCAGCAACAGCAGGATGCCCCAGAAAAGGGAGTAACCAACCAGTTTCCATTTCCCTGGATAAAAAAGGAAAAGTGCGAATGCAATCCCGCCAAACAATTTTATAAATATCGTCAGGGTTAAAAAAAGGGTTGCTACAAAATATTGTCGTCGTTCCAGCATGACGAAAGTGAAAATCAGGAGACCTGCCATCAGGGCATTGCTTTGTGAATTCTGGAGGGAGGTAATCAATTCTATCGTGATAAAAAACAGGAGCATGTTTTTTTTGCGGTTGTTGATTTCCGGCAGGGCTTTCAGTGAGAAATAGAGGACAAGGGCGTTGAGCAGGTTCCAGAGCGGAAGGCCTATGGCATCGGGAAAAAGGGAGAAGAGGCCGAAGAACATTGCAAAAGTCGGACTGTATTTAAAAAGGTCGGGTTGTTCCCCCGGGAAAGCGGCATACAGGTCTTTGGCATGGATGAGGTGTTCCCATGCTTTTTTAAATATGATATAATTGCCATAATGCATGTGTCCGGGAATAGAGGCTGGATTATAAAAGTGTTCCAGCAGGAGGGAGTGGAAGGCGGCAAACAGGGCGCTTGCGGCAAACAGGGTGAATGCCAGCCAGTCCTTGTCTGGCAACCGACCAAAAAAGAGTTGGACCCGATTGCTATTTTTGTTTTTCAAAAACATCAATTTCCCTGAAATAACCAGGCCCGTGAAAAGAATCTTCGCTGATCCAGAGGAGATAGCGGGCCCGTTTCGATGGTACTTCAAAATCCCGGATGGTATAGACCCCCCGGGCATTGTCAACGATATCGGCTGGTTTTACGAACAACAGGAAGTTCCAGCCGGCAGCTACAGGATCGCCTTCCGGCGAAGGGCAACGGGGAGCATCGGAACCCCATAGGGAAAATGATTGTCCCCCCCGGCGGGCATCCTGTAAGGTAAAAAGATGAAGGCTGTCGAGTTCGATCTCCTTTTGCAGGTCCATGAAAATCCTCCCTTCCCCCTGTACCGACCATTCATCCCGGAGCGAATCGCCCGGAATCAGGTCGAACATGCCATCAATGGGGACAGGAATGGCGTCGCCGTTTTTAATGTGGGAAAAGGCAGGGCCGCTCTCCGAAAAAAAGTATTTTACCGTCACTCCGTTGGGTTGATGTATATCGGAGTAATCCTTCATCGTCGGCCTGACCGGAAGACCAACGGGGTTTATTGAACTGGCAAAATGTACCGTTGCCGAAGAATTCATGGTTTCGGCAACATGGCTTTTGGGGAGGGTAAGCGTCAGGGATGGGCGGTCGGAAAAATTGTCGTACAAGGGCACCGCAGGTTCGACTTGGTCCATAGCCGAATTGGCAAGGGTGATTGCAAAAATTTTAATTGCTTTGTTTTCAGGAAGTTGAATAAATCCATCGGCGGGAGATGCTTCAAAGGAATGGAGAAAAAGATAACCATACCGGCAATGGATGCCTAAGGAGTCGTCGAAAAGATGGGTGGAATGCCAGGCGACTTCATTGCGTTTGATAAACCCTTTTTCAACGCCTTTGATCCTGCCATACCTGTCCCATATCCGGTTGTCGTACTGTCCGATTTTTCCGGTGAGGGATTGAATACGCAAGGGGATTTTCTGGTTCCCGGTTTTAAAAACTCCGGTTGTATCTTCCGTGGCTGCAGCCAGTAGATAAATCCGGTTGAAAGGAATGGCGTTGGGAAGTGGGATTTTTTGTCCGTCACAGGAAAGGATGTTGTTTTTCAGGTCAGCGGTATCCCCCAGTTTAAAAGAGATGCCGTTGACTGTAAGGGAGCCGGGGAACTGTGTGGCAGGAATGAAAAAATTGCCTCGACCGGAACTGCCTTTGATTGCATTTTTTGTGTGGACAACGATATCCTGGTCGTAGGGCAGGGGAAAAAAGGTGGTAACGGGTTTTGCCAGTTTTTTAACGGGAGGCTCCGGTTGTATGAAATAGGTGCGGCTGGATGATTTTTTCAGGTCGGATATCAGTTTGCCGTTTTTCAGGGTGGCGTTCCCGGTTTTTTGTCCCAAAGAATCGACTTCCCATGCAGCGGCGATTTTAGCGGCCATTCCGATTTCCACATTTGGAATATCGTTTCCGTTGATTTCCCTGACGCGGATATGGTACCCGTTTCCGTTATCTGCTTTTTTCAGGGAAGCGATCTCTGCCTGGGGCACGGATACCTGGGCAAACGAAAACCGTTTCCCAAGAAACCCCGGATGTTGCGGGGCCTGGAATACCCGGAAGGGTTGGTTTAACCCCCGTGCCTGCCAGTATGAAAGTGCGGTTTGCCAATCGCCTTTGTGGGGATAAAATCCATAAACGATTTCGTGAATTCCCCAGTCCTGGGTTGCCTTATCAAAATCAGAATTGGGGGTGGGCGTATATAACAGGGTAAGCCTTACAGTGTTATCGTTGGGTTTGTCGAACCCGTACCTGCCATTTTCGATCAGGGTAACCCCATAATTTCCCGATTTATCGGTCAGGTCAAACCATTCCCGGAATGGAAATTCGTAGGCCAATTGGGTGTTGGTTGATGTTGCGATGGTTTTGGCGCCTAAGTTCGAGGTAGCTGTCCGATTGGAAACCGTAAGGGGAAAGGATGCTTTCAGGCTGGCCCCGCGCGACTGCCATTGCATGTTTGAATGCACCATTACCTGATCTTTGCCCGAAAGTAGGATGACATATTGGGCAAACGTTGAATTTTGTGCGTTCCGTTCAATTTTGACGACTGCTCTAACCGGTCCGCTTTCTAAAAGGGTGATGGAGGCGGGCCCCTGGACCGAATCGAACGCTGGTTTTTCCCGGTCTGCCCAATCCATGCTCAGGGCCGGCCGGGTTTTTGGATGTTCTTTCAGAAAAAGGAGCCGGGAGGGGTATGCAAGCAGTTCCCTGCCATTTCTTTTATCGATGATGCCTGAAATATCCCCGTCGGGGTTGATGGAAACTTTTAACCATTCGTTGGCCATCGATTTTGTATTGGCCGTGAGTGGGGTTGCAAACCTTCCCGGCTCTTCGGAAGGAACCACATCATAACAGGCCATGCCAAGGGAAGGAAGGGATGCAAGGAACATGACCTTGATTCTTTTTTTATCGGGATGGCTCACTTGTACTGGGATTTCGTTGTTGTCGCCATCATAAACTTTTACCCATTCGGGGGTTTTTTCTGGCCAGGCAAGGAAGGCTTCCACAAGGTCGGTACGGGGGATGGAGAGGGGGTTGTAAACCACCAGGGTTTGTCCTTTGCCCCGGGTATCCATGGCACTGATTACAGTTCCGGCGGCATGGGCCAATTCCGATGCAAACTGGTTAAGGGCAAGGATTTCGTCGTTCCAGGCTTTTTCATAAGCGGCCGGGCTTGCATTTCCGGAAAGGATGGCGGGCTGTTGGTTTTTGAAGGTCAGGCCCCAACTGTCGTTGATCCTGCGCCAGGGGTCGCCGGGAGCCCCTAACCAGTCGGCCATCACGGCCATTGCTTCTGCAGCCAGCCCCAACTGCTCATTTTTTCGGTTCCATCGTTTTATAGCGGTTTGTGAAGTCAGTGCGCCGACCGGTTGCCATCCATTCAGGGAATCGCTTTCAAGGGTTGGCCATTGGAAAGGAACATTCAGGGAATCGCATTGTTGGGGATCATGGCTGACAAGCCTGAAATTCCGTTTGTCCCACAGGACATCGAAAATGGGGGAACCGTACCGGGCAGGTTTGTCCTGCAGGTCCGGCCCCTGCGCCGATAAAGTATTGCCAGACAGGGCTAAAAACGCGATAATTGCCATGTAGATGACATACTTCATGGGGAGGGTTTTGCTGTAAAAATAAGGATTTATTTTATTCCGCAAAAAGCCCTATTTTTGTAAACGAAAAAAAACCCAGGGGGCCAACGCATGAAAAATCTCATCATTCTTCTGTTAATCAGTATGGTAATTGTATCCTGTAGCGGAAAAAAAGAACAATATGCCCTCCGGGGAAACATCACCGGAATGGATACCGGAATGGTTTTTCTTCAAAAATTTACGGGAGACCAATGGGTAAAACTCGATTCGGCACGGCTCGACCAGGGGGCTTTTCTTTTCAAGGGGAAGATCGGTATGGCTGAGTTATGGTACGTTGCCTTGAAAGACAAACAGGTTTTTGTTCCCGTTTTTGTGGAGCCTGGAAAAATTGATCTTCAGATTTTTTCCGACAGTGCCGATAAATCGGTAATCACCGGTTCGGAATCCCATGGCATTTACCGTCAGTATATTGATTTGACCAATGGTATCAATGAAAAGATGGAAGTGGTGTATAAAGATTGGAAAAGGGCCCGGGATGCCCACGATTCTGTTGCCATGAAAAAAGCCGATTCCATTTCGGCACTGTTAGACCAGGAAATGAAGCAGCAGTTGGTGCAATTTGTCACGGCACAGAGCGGCTCGGTAGTTGCGCCCTATATTGTCATGAGAAACAGTTGGCAATTTGAGCTTCCCGACCTGGAAGCCATCGTGGTAAAATTCGATACCTCCCTGAATGCATCCCCCTATACCCAAATGATCAAAGCCCGGATTGATATCCTTAAAAAAGTGGCCATCGGAGAAGTGGCCCCCGATTTTACCCAAAACGACACGACAGGGAAGCCCATTGCTCTTTCTTCGTTCAAAGGGAAAGTGGTACTGGTCGATTTCTGGGCTTCCTGGTGTGCCCCATGCCGTAGTGAAAATCCCAATATTGTAAAAGTGTATGAAAAATATCACAAATTGGGTTTCGATATTCTGGGTTGTTCTTTCGATCAGGACCGCGATAAATGGGTCCGGGCCATTCGCCACGATCACCTGGCCTGGGCGCAGGTTTCGGACCTGAAGGGATGGGGCAACGCTGCCGGAAAACTTTATGGCATCAATTCCATTCCTGCCAATGTTTTGTTGGACAAGGACCAGCGGATCATCGCACGGAATTTGCGCGGGGACGACCTGATCAGGGAACTTGCCGGAATTTTCGGGAACGTCGCGGAAAAGAAAAATCGGTAAAACCATCACCCGGCAACCCATCCAATCATGAGACAAGCCTTTTTTTTTCTCCTGTTTCTGGTTTCCGTTTGTCTGCAGGGGCAGAACGCCCTGGAAGGAACCATTCGGCACTATGCCGGGGGCAGGGTTTACATTCAGCGGATTTATGGAGAAAAAACAATGGGCATCGATTCTGTTGTTACCAGTACCGACGGCCATTTCAGATTTGACATGCCTTCCAGCCTTGTGCCTGGAATGTACCGGGTTAAATGGGGAAAAGAGGAATGGGTTGACCTGATATGGAACCAGGAGGATGTCCGTTTTGTCACCTCCAAAAATTTTCCGGACGACAGTCTCCAGGTTCTCTCTTCCATAGAGAACAAAATCAACCTGGAATATTCCACGCTGGACCGCATCAACCAGAAAAAGTTGCAGTATCTGATCCCCTTGATTGATTATTATCCGGTGAAGGACCGGTTTTATGAAAGCGTTCTTGTGGAAATGGAAATGGTACAAAAGCAACAACAGTGGCTGCTCGATTCGTTGACCGCCCTTTATCCTAAGGCTTTTGCCGTAAGGATGGCAAGGGTGTATCAATCCCCTTTTGTACCGGCATTGTTGGAAAAAGAGGAACGGGTCAATTTCCTGAAAAACCACTATTTCGATCAGGTCGATTTCACCGATACTGCTTTATTAAATTCGACGGTTTTTGTAAACAAGGCCATCTCCTATTTGTCCCTTTACAGTAATAACCGGTTGTCGCAGAAGCAGTTGGAGGCTGAATTTATCAAAGCGGTGACCATCATGCTCAGTGCGGCATCGGTCAACCCCGAAGTTTTTAAATTCTGGCTCGACTATCTGGTAAGCGGGTTTGACAAATTTCATTTTGATGAAGTGATCACTTACATGGCCGATAATTTTGAGGATCCCTTCAGTTGTGAAGACCAGCCCCGGAAAACGGCATTACAGAAAAAGCTTGAGACCTTTAAAAAACTCTCTCCCGGCAATGTTGCGCCACCCCTTGAAATTCGGGATGCCGGGGGGACTATGGTACGGTTGTCGGATATTCCATCGGAATTTACCCTGTTGGTTTTCTGGTCCACACAATGTCCGCACTGCACGGCCATGATGGACCGGTTAAAAGAGCTTTACGACAAGCAGAAAACCAGGCGGTTCGAGGTGGTGGCAGTATCCATTGACACCAATCGTGCCGACTGGACCGGTTTTATCGGGGAACACCGGCTAAACTGGATCAATGTATCGGAACTGAAAGGATTTTCGGGCAAATCGTGCGACGATTACAATATTTATGCTACCCCGACCCTGTTTTTACTTGACCGGGATAAAAGAATTGTTGCGAAACCGGTATCTTTCTATGAGTTGGAACAGGCTTTACGGGACAACCGGTTAATGGAATAACGGCTATTCAGCAAATTTTCGGAACATGTATGATTTTATCAAAGGAAAATTAGTAGGGCGAAACCCGGGGACTGCGGTTTTAGAGGCAAATGGGATCGGCTATTTGCTGAACATTTCCCTGCACACCTATTCACAGCTCCGGGAAGGGGAGCATTGTATCCTTTATACCCATTTAGTCGTGCGGGAGGACGACATGCTGCTTTATGGTTTTGCCGATCCGGGCGAACGGGAATTGTTCCGGCAACTGATCACTGTGTCGGGGGTAGGGGTGAACACGGCCCGTATTATTTTATCCTCCCTAACGCCACAAGAGGTTTATACCGCAATAGCATCTGGCGACGCCCCTTTGCTGCAACGGGTCAAGGGGATCGGGGGGAAAACGGCCCAGCGGATCATCATCGACCTGAAAGATAAGGTTTCCAGGGAGTTGATCCCACATGAAAAATCCGGTATCCTGCACAATACAAAGAAAGAAGAAGCGTTATCTGGATTGATCATTCTGGGCTTCCCAAAGATGCTTGCAGATAAAGCATTATCTAAGATCATTGAATCGGAAGGAACAGGCCTGACAGTGGAACAACTGATCAAACAGGCGCTCAAGGTTTTATAAGCGCCTATGTTCCAGAATTTATACACCTTGTAACGCTTTGTGAAGAAAAGGTTTTTATACTGTCTTATTTGCCTCGCCCTCCTTGTTGCTGCACGTTTTCCGGTTTTTGCCGGTAAAACATGGGGTATTTTTGGACGGACAGCGCACATTGTTTTACCACCCGACACCCTTACCAGGGGTGATTCGACGGTTCTTACATATCCCTTTACCGAAGAACAGGTCATGCCGGGATCGGGAGAGGAGCATCCCTTGTTCCTGAAAAACCCTTCGAACCTGAAAACCGCCATCGAATATGACCCCCTGACCCGGCAATACTATTACACCTATACCATCGGAACTACCCGTTACCGCATACCCACGACCCTCTCTTTTGAAGAGTTCCAGCAAATGGACATGGAGGAAATGATCGACGAATACTGGCAGGAACGGGCGGAAGCAGCCAGCGTTGACAATGCCAAAGGGATTATCCCAAAGATCCATATCCCCGGAAAAGTTTTTGAAACCATTTTCGGAAACAATACGGTGGATATCCGTCCACAAGGTTCCGCTGAAATCAATTTCGGGATCGTTTCAAACCGTCGCGACGACCCCATGCTAAATACCCGTCAGCGAAGGCAGACCAATTTCGATTTCGATGAAAAGATCCAGATGAACGTCATCGCCAAAATTGGCGATAAAATTGAATTTAAGGTCAATTATAACACAGAGGCCACTTTCGATTTTGAGAACAAACTGAAACTTAAATACGAAGGCAAAGAGGATGATATCATCCAGTTGATTGAGGGAGGCGACGTGAACATGCCCCTCAGCACCAATCTTATCCGTGGCACCGAAAGCCTCTTCGGGATTAAAACCAAGCTTCGTTTCGGAAGGGTAACCGTTACCGCCCTCTATTCCCAGCAGAAAAGCGAAACTAAAAATATTGTGGTACAGGGCAATGCCCAGCAAACGCGGTTCAGCATCCGTGCCGACGAATACGAAGAAAACAAACACTTTTTTATCGCCCAGAATTTCCGGGAAACCTACAAGAAATCACTGTCAACGCTGCCTGTTCTCACCACCAATGTCAATATCCTGAAAATTGAAGTCTGGGTCACCAACGTAGGCGCTGCGGTGACTGAAAACCGGAACATCGTGGCCTTTATGGACCTGGGCGAATACGACCCTTACAACCCACTCTTTACCGGGGACCCTTATGGAAGGTTCCCTTCCAATAATTCGAACAACCTGTTCCGGGTCGTCATGCCGAATGCAGCCGATACCGCCAAAGTACGGAACATCAATACAGTTACCGATTACCTGAAGGCCCCTCCCTTTTTAATGGTATCGGGCGAGGATTTTGAAAAAGTGGAAAGCGCGCGCAAACTCTTGCCCTCTGAATATACCTTCAACCCAAAACTGGGTTTTATCTCCCTGAACACGGCGCTGAATTCTGACCAGACCCTGGCCGTAGCCTACCAGTATCAGGTGGTTGGCGATTCGGCCGTCAGACAGGTCGGTGAATTTTCCGATCAGGGGATCACCAATCCCAATTGCCTGATCGTTAAATTGCTGAAAAGCACCTCCCTCAATACCCGTATCCCCATGTGGGACCTGATGATGAAAAACGTTTATGCTTTAGGCGCGTATCAGCTTCAGGCCAACGATTTCAACCTGAACATCCTCTATTCGGGAAATGCCAACGGGGTCCCGACGGCCTATATTACCGAAGGACGGATCAAAGGGGTTCCCCTGCTCCGGGTCCTGAACTTAGACAACCTCAACCAGCAATTCAACCCGCCCGCCGACGGGATGTTCGATTTTATCGACCGGGCTGCCACCGTGGGCGGTACCATTCAGGCTTCCAACGGCAGGATTTTCTTTACGGTATTGGAACCTTTCGGGAACGACCTGCGCGATTCGATCTTCGATATCAACAATCCTTCGGGTTCTCTTGAATTGGCAAACAAATATTGTTTCGACTCGCTCTATACCATGACCAAGACCATGGCACGGCAATATCCCGACAAAAATAAATTTGTATTGGACGGATATTATAAATCGTCGGCCGGGGCAGAAATTTCCCTGAATGCCCTGAATGTCCCGGCGGGTTCGGTACAGGTAACCGCCGGCGGGATCATGTTGCAGGAGAATGTCGATTATACGGTGGATTATACCCTGGGAAGGGTAAGGATCATCAACGAAGGGATCCTCAATTCGGGCACCCCCATTCACATCTCGATGGAAAGCAACGAAATGTTCAATGTTCAGACCAAACGGTTGATGGGGGCGCATATTGATTATAAGGTGAACAAGGATTTTATCATCGGGGGTACCATCCTAAACCTGAACGAACGGCCTTTGACCGAAAAAGTCAATTATGGCGATGAACCAATGTCGAATACGGTTTGGGGGCTAAACCTTTCCTACCGGACGCAGTCGAGGCTCATTACCCGTTTTATTGATGCATTGCCGTTGCTCTCTACCAAAGCGCCGTCGAGCATAGCCATCGATGCGGAGTTTGCCCAGTTTATCCCGGGCCACTCAAAAGCCATCGGGAAGGCGGGGACTACCTACATCGACGATTTTGAGGGGGCAAAATCGACCATCGACCTGAAGAATATCGGCACCTGGTTTTTGGCCAGTACCCCACAGGGACAAACGACCCCCGATTTGTTTCCGGAAGCGGCTGCAGGGACGGGGCTGATGTATGGGTACAACCGTGCAAAATTAGCCTGGTATGTTATCGATCCCCTGTTTTACGATAAAAACACAAGCCTGCTCCCGCCCAACATTTCCAACGAGGATTTATCAAATCAATATGTACGTCAGATCTGGGAGACCGAAATATTCCCAAACAAGCAACCGCTGAACGGCGTACCGGTCAACCTGGCAGTATTGAACATGGCGTATTATCCTTCCGACCGGGGTTCCTACAATTATGATCTGGCCCCTACGCCCTTTTCCGGCGGCCTGAACGAAGACGGATCGCTGAACCTTCCTGCATCGCGGTGGGGTGGGATCATGCGAAAAATTGAGAGTACCGATTTTGATGCCACCAATATTCAGTATATCGAATTCTGGATGATGGACCCTTTTGTTTATGATTCCCTCAATTCGGGACAACTCTATTTTAACCTGGGCGATATTTCAGAAGATATTTTAAGGGACAGTAGAAAAAGCTATGAAAACGGACTTCCGACCACCGCATTGGTACAGGAGGTGGACACGACCATCTGGGGGCGGGTGCCCCAGCTTCAGGCCTTGGTCGATGCCTTCGACAATGATCCGGCTTCGCGCCCTTATCAGGATGTAGGTTACGACGGATTGGGCAATACCGATGAAATATCGTTTTTTGACACCCTTTATGTGGAAAAGGTAAAAAACACTTTCGGCCCTGCATCCGGCGCTTACCTCAGTGTTTCAACCGACCCTTCGGCGGATGATTTTCACTATTTCAGGGGCTCGGATTATGACAGCGACCCACAATTCAGCAGCATCTTAAACCGGTATAAAAAATACAACGGGCCCGAAGGCAATTCCCCTACCTCGACCCAGTCGCCCGAGACTTATCCAACCCTGGCATCCTCCCTGCCCAACATCGAAGATATCAATAAGGACAATACCCTCAGCGAAGCGGAACGGTATTACCAATACGTGGTGCAACTGCGCCGCAGCCAGATGGTACCGGGCACGAACTACATCACCAATGTTTATAAAGCCACCGATGTGCCATTGGCCGATGGTACCCGGGGGTCGGTCAACTGGTACCAGTTTAAAATTCCCATCCGGACCCCCGATAAAGTTGTCGGCAATATTTCCGATTTTACCTCGATCCGTTTCATGCGCGTGTTCTTTAAGAATTTCCAGCGACCGGTGGTTTGCCGTTTTGCCACGCTCGAACTGACCCGTGGCGAATGGCGCAAATACAATTACAGCCTGTTGGCGCCGGGCGAATATATCCCCGACGATTACCAGAACTCCACCCAATTCGATATTGCTACGGTCAGCATCGAAGAAAACGGAAGCAAACAACCCATCCCTTATGTGATGCCCCCGGGGATCCAACGGGAAACCAACTGGGGATCGACCAATATGCAACAGCTCAACGAACAGTCCATGTCGTTCAATACCTGCAACCTGGTGGATGGCGATGCCCGTGCTGCCTATAAAACATCCGAGTTCGATTTCCGCCAGTTCAAAAGGTTACAAATGTTCGTCCATGCCGAACAATCGATCCGCAGCCAGAACCTGAAAACCGGCGACCTGACCATTTTTATGCGGGTTGGTTCCGACTTTACCGAGAACTTTTACGAATACGAAATTCCGCTGACCTTCACCCCCTGGGGAACCCGGATCGACAATCCCGATGCGATCTGGCCCGAAAGCAACGCCTTTGATATTGAACTTGAACGGCTGGTTCAGGTAAAATACAACCGGTTGGTCGCCTTGCGCGACCAGGGACTCGAACTGACCTCGGGGACCCCCTATGTGGAATTTGACGGGGTCAATAAAATTACCGTGGTCGGCTCCCCGACCATCAGCGATGTGAGGGCCATCATGATCGGAATCCGGAACCCCAAAAAAGGGGCCCAATCGCCCGACGACGACGGACAGGCAAAATGCGCCGAAATATGGGTTGACGAGTTGCGGCTTTCCGATTTCAACAAACAGGGAGGTTGGGCGGCCACAGCACGACTTGCTTTGGAATTGGCCGACCTTGGCCGGATACAGGTTACCGGAAATTATAACAGTTCCGGCTTCGGTACCCTCGAACAAAAACAAACCCAACGGCCCATGGAAGCCGTTACCACTTTTGGGTTCGATACCGATATCGATTTTGGGAAATTTTTTCCGGCCAAAACCGGCGTTCGGATCCCCATGCATTTCGATTACTCCATGCAGCAAAATACCCCCCGTTACGACCCCCTCAACCCCGACCTCTACCTGAAAGATGTCCTCAATGCCTTCGATACCAAAGAACAGAAAGATTCCATCCGCAGGTTGACCCAAACCTACATCCAACGGAAAAACTTTAACCTGATGAATGTCAGAAAAGACCGTACAGGCGATAAAAAACCCAAAATTTACGACCTTGAGAACTTCAATGTCAGTTATGCCTATTCGGAAATTTATCAACGCGATGTGGACGTGGAATACGACCTGAAGAAAAAATACGCAGGGGGGCTGGGCTATACCTACTCAACACAGCCCAAACCCGTACAACCTTTCCAGAAATCGAAAGCATTGGCCCGGTCCAAAGCATTTACCCTGATCAAAGATTTCAATTTTTATTATCTTCCCAAGTCCTTTACCTTCCGGACCGATATGAACCGGGAGTTCCAGCAACGGAAATTCCGGAATAAAAGCCGGGCCATCGTCCCCATGGAGACCTTCTATCTGAAACGATGGGATTGGAACCGGATTTATGACCTGAAATACGACTTTTCCAAGTCGTTGAAATTAACCCTGATGGCCAATGCAAACGCCTTCATCAACGAACCCCCGGGGGTGATCGACCGGTCGAACCGCGACCAGGTATGGGACGAGGTTTTCTCCTTTGGGACCATGAACAATTATAACCAGGCCTTCTCTGTCACCTGGGAGTTGCCTTTTAACAAACTTCCCATCCTTGATTTTATCACTATGAATGCCGGGTATCAGTCCAACTACCGTTGGAATGCAACCCCGCTTTCCGTTCAGCCACAATATGGGAATACCATCGAAAACACCAACAACCAGGTATTGAATGGCGGGTTTAACTTTGTGACCCTGTACAACAAAATCCCTTACCTGAAAAAGATCAACCAGGGATCGACCGGGCTGCGGACCAATCAACCACAGAAACCCAAAATCCCCAAGGATAAAAAATTAACGAAACAGGACAGTCTGAAAATGGAGAAACCGCCGAGCCATTTGGGCCAGATCCTCCTTGAAGGAACCATCCGTTTTCTGATGGGCGTGCGCAACGCCAAATTCAGCTATACCCAGGTGAATGGTACCCTGATGCCTGGTTTTACGCCCGAACCACAGGTAATGGGGAACAACTGGAACGCAAATGCCCCGGGATTGGGATTTGTTTTTGGAAGTCAGCGCGATATTCGGCCCGATGCCGTTCAAAACGGATGGATGACCGTCGATACGATGCTCAATACTGCCTATGTAAAGAAATTTACCGAAAACCTGACCATCAACGTCAGCCTTGAACCCATCCCAAGCCTCCGGATTGAAGTCAACGCGGCCCGCCAGTATTCAAAATCCCATCAGGAATACTTCAAGGCCAACAATCAGGGGGTTTTCCAATCCTATTCCCCGATGGATGTGGGAAGCTTCACCATGTCGTACATCATGATTGGCACCTCTTTCGATTCGGAAGATGAATTCGGGAAATCGGAAACATTCGAACGGATGAAAGATATCCGTCAGCAAATTGCCATGCGTTTTGCTGCCCAAAACCCAAATTCCAATGGAATAAACGATTCAACAGGTTATCCGATCGGTTATGGCCCTACCAACCAGGAGGTTCTGAACATCGCCTTTCTCTCGGCATACAGCGGGAAAGATCCGGGAAAAATCAAACTAACGGCCTTTCCCTCCATTCCGCTTCCCAACTGGAGAATAACCTACGACGGCCTTTCAAAATTGAAGATTTTCAAAACCTGGTTACGGACCCTTACCCTGTCGCATGCCTATCTTTCTACCTATAGCATCGGATCGTTCAATTCGAGTATCCTGTACGGTGAACGAAACGGGATGCCGGTCGTACTGGACAATGCCGGAAATTTTATCCCCGAAAACCAAATCACGGTCATTTCCATATCTGAACAATTTAACCCGTTGGTGAAAGTGGATATGGGTTTTCTCAATAGTCTTCTGGGCAACTTTGAATTGCGGCGATCGCGGAATATTTCGTTTGCCATTACCAACAACCAGCTGACAGAAATCTCAAGCAGTGAGTTCATCGTTGGATTGGGTTACCGGTTGAAGGGGATCCGGTTGAATTTTTCAGGCCTGTTCGGTGGGGGCAAAAAGACCAAAACCGAGAGCGACCTTGTACTGAAACTCGATTTCTCGATCCGTAAAAATAAAACCGTCCTCCGGCGGGTGGACCAGGACATCAACCAGGTTTCGGTCGGACAACAGGTATTGTCGCTCAATTTTTCGGCCGATTATAACCTCAGCCAGCGGTTTAATGTTCGTTTTTATTTCGATAAGGTCATCAATTCGCCGTATGTTTCAAACCAATACCGTACTTCAAACACCCGGGGGGGGCTTGCGCTGAGGTTTACCCTTGCCCAGTAGCAGTTCACCGGAAGGGCTTTTTTTAACCGGTCGCTTGCCATGAACAAAAAAAGCCCTACATTTGAAAAAATCTTTAAAAAGGATAAATATGAACGTTCCTGCAAATCTCAAGTACACCAAGGATCACGAATGGTTAAAAGTGGATGGTGACCTGGCATGGATAGGCATCACCGATTTTGCACAACATGAATTGGGCGATATTGTTTTTGTTGAAGTTGAAACCGTTGGGGAGCAATTAGACAAACATGAGTCTTTTGGAACCATTGAGGCCGTTAAAACGGTTTCGGACATGTTTATGCCCGTTTCGGGTGAAATCCTCGGATTCAACGAAACGCTGGTTACCCGTCCGGAAACGATCAATCAGGACCCTTATGGCGATGGCTGGGTAATAAAAATCCGGATGGCCAATCCCGCTGAAATGGCAGAATTGCTCAACTCGGACAAGTATCAGGAACTCATCCAGGAATAACCATTCCGGCCACTGATAAATTCACCTTGTTTGCAAAACTTTTTCAAATATAACCTCTGGGGTTTTCTCTGGGGTTTGTTTATTATATTGCTTACCCTTGTTCCGGGAAAGGTTTTTCCAAAGCTTCCGGTTTTCTGGGATTTGTTCCATCCCGACAAACTGATCCACCTTTTTATTTTCGGGGTTTATGTTTTTTTGCAGGTCCGCGGGTTTGCCAAACAGCAACGGTTTTCCTTTCTACGGCGCCATGCCGCGTTGATGGCAGTGCTTATCGGGAGTTTCCTGGGATTGGGGACTGAATTGATGCAGGAATGGGTCATCCCGTTTCGCCGGGGCGATGTTTATGACCTGATTGCCGATGTGGCCGGCTGTCTGGCCGGCTGGTTGGCCTTTAATACATGGGTTGGCATTGCAGGAAAAAGGCAGGGCCTTTAACCGTCAGGGCTGATTTTTAAAATGTTCAAAAACGATTTTTCCTTTGGCTTTTCCGATTGCCTCCTGCAGTTCTTCTATGGAGGCAAGTTTGATGTTTTTTACCGATTTGAATTTCCGGAGCAATTTTTGGTTTAAGGCGTGCCCGACGCCGGCAATTTGGGTGAGCTGTGGCGTCAACGCTGCTTTTTCGCGCCGGGCCCGGTGGTGTGTGATCCCAAACCGGTGCGCCTCATCGCGCAGTTGCAGGATCACCTTCAGGGTTTCCGATTTTTTATCGAGGTACATGGGCAGGGGATCATGGGGGTAATAAATCTCTTCCAATTTCTTGGCAATGCCAATGATGGTCATTTTTCCCTGAAGGCCGAGCGCCTCAAGGCTTTTCAGGGCCGCGTTCAACTGGCCTTTCCCCCCGTCAACGACAATGAGCTGCGGCAACGGTTTGTTTTCGTCCATCAACCTTTTATATCGCCTGAAAACAATCTCCTCCATCGAGGCGAAATCGTCGGGGCCTTCTACCGTTTTAATGTTAAAATGACGGTATTCGCTTTTATCGGGACGGCCATTTTTAAAGCAAACCATGGCTGCCACCGGATGGGCCCCCTGGATGTTTGAATTGTCGAAACATTCAATATGTACAGGCAATTCCTTCATTCTAAGGTCTTTCATCATCGTTTGGAGGATGCGCAGGTCCCTGTGTTGGGGGTCCACCTGTTCTTTCTGTTTTTCTTTTTCTAATTGATAGTACCGGACATTGCGCTGCGATAAGTCCAGCAGCTTTTTTTTATCTCCGATCTTTGGTACCGTAAAGGAAATTCCAGGCAGGGAATAATCGGGAAGAAAAGGGACAATGATTTCGGGGGAAACGCTTTCGAACCGTTGTCGGATCCCCGTGATGGCAAAAGAAAGCAATTCTTCCGGGGTTTCATCCAACTTTTTCTGTAATTCGACGGTATGGACCTGAACAATGGCGCCGTTCATTACTTTCATGAAATTTACATAGGCCGTTGCATCTCCGTCGGAAATCGAAAAAACATCGACATCATGGATGGTGGGGTTGACCACGGTCGATTTGCTTTGGTACTTATCGAGCAAGGCTAATTTTTCCTTGACAATATGTGCTTTTTCGAATGCTTCGCCACGGGCATAATCCATCATCAGTTCCCGCAATTGTTTTGCGACCATGGCGATGTTCCCCCGGAGGATTTCGCGTATGGCTTTAATGGAAGCGTCATAATCGGCGGCCGGTTGCAATCCGGTGCAAGGGGCTTTGCAATTTCCGATATGGTATTCGAGGCAAACCCGGTATTTTCCGGAAAGGATGTTCTTTTCGGTCAGGTTCAGCGAACAGCTCCTTAGGGGATACAACTGACGGCACAATTCAAGCAGGGTATGCATCAACCTAACATTTGCATAAGGACCGAAATAAACCGAACCGTCGCGGACCACATTCCGGGTTGAAAAAACGCGTGGGAAGGGTTCGTTTTTTATGCAGATCCAGGGAAAGGTCTTATCGTCTTTCAGTGCCACATTGTAGTGGGGCCGGTACTTTTTGATCAGGTTGTTCTCCAGCAGCAGCGCATCCTGTTCGGTTTCCACAACAATGTATTGGATGTCGGCAATTTTCCGTACCAGCATCTGGACCTTGCCGCTGATGGAGTTGATTTTTGCGAAGTAGGAACTGACCCTTTTTTTCAGGTCGCGGGCCTTGCCCACATAGAGGATACGCCCCTTGTCGTCGAAATACTGGTAAACCCCTGGTTTGTGGGGCAAACCACGGACAATGGGCTCAAGGCGTGAAAAATACCTGTTCAGTGCATGGGTCACAACCGGATACTGTTTTATGTTGCCCCCCGTGGCCCATCCACCCGGGAACCGATATGGCTGGGGGTTCCTTCCCCACAAAGATAAAGGATTTTATATAAAATAACCCATTCAACCGGTCCAACCGGTCCAACCCGGAAAAATATTTATCAACATTTCCCACCGGATGTTCATATAATATTAATTTTACATTAATTACCGATAGAAAATATTTTACTCTGGCCATTTCTGTCTATTTTTGTAACCCCGGTTGTTATTGTTTTGTAAATCGTTTATCGTCAACGATTTATTAGAAGTAAAGTATTTGTTCCTTTTTTTATTAACCAAACATCAAACTATGAAAAAGTTTACGTTCAGGGCTCTCTTGGCGATGGCTCTCTTTTTGTTCAGCTTCCACCTGACGGGATGGGGGCAATTGTTGCTGGTAGAGGATTTTGATTATCCGGTTGGCGATTTAATCACAGACCATGGCTGGACAAACCATTCCGGCACCACAAACCCGATAACAGTGACCCTTGCATCGATAACCTATACCAATTATATTTCATCCGGTATCGGAAATGAAGTATCCATGGTTGCATCGGCCGAAGACGACAATAAAATTTTTCCCGCGCAAAACTCAAGCGTTGTTTATGCAGCATTTTTGGTGAATTTTACCGCGGTTAAGACAGGGGGTGATTACTTCCTTCATTTCAGTACAAGTCCGGCAAACACGAGTTTTTTCAGGGGACGGGTATTTGTAAAAAAAGATGCCAGCGACAACCTGGCCTTCGGGCTCTCCATGTCTTCAACGACCATCAGTTGGACTGACCTGACCTATGCAATGAATACAACATATTTACTGGTTTTGAAATACACCTTTGTTGAGGGGACAAAAAATGACGTTGTCAATCTTTTCATCAACCCGGATCCGTTGTTGGATGAACCGTCCCCCACGCTCACCAACATCGATGTTCCTGCTTCGGACCCTACAGATATCGGATCGGTTGCCTTGCGGCAGGGCGATGCCTCAAAAGGGCCTTCCCTGAAACTCGATGGCATCCGGATCGGGACTACCTGGAACGGTATTTTCGACCCGCCGGCGCCTACGGTTGAAACCCCGGTCATCTCACCTGCCGTGGGTATACACTATAGCCCTATTGAAGTGACCATTACCTGTACCACTCCTGATGCCAGCATCTATTACACTACCGACGGCACAGAACCGGACGATAGCTCCACACTCTATACCGATCCGGTTCCTGTCAGCGTTACCACAACCGTAAAAGCGGTTGCCTATAAACCGGAGATGATCCCCAGCTTCGTTGCCACCTCGCGCTACCGGTTCCCCGTTCTGGTTGACAACGTAGCCGCATTGCGCGCCGGGCTTACCGATGGCACCGTATATAAACTCACCGGCGAAGCGGTGGTCACCTTTACAAGGCCTTCATCGGGCAGCAACCAGAAATTTCTCCAGGATACAACCGGGGCCATCCTGGTTCACGATGCAGCAGGGATTATTACGACCCCTTATGTTATTGGCAACGGGATGACCGGATTAATGGGCACCCTGACCCTTTACAACGCGCTGTTAGAGCTGATCCCCACTTCCGATCCAGGGGCCCCTTCTTCGACCGGGAACCCGGTGGTGCCGGAAGTAAGAACCCTGGGAAGTATTACCAGCGCCGACCAGTCGAAGCTGATCTCGGTGGCGGATGTGACTTTTGCTGTCCCCGGTGGCAATTTTACTACAGATGCCAATTATACGATCAGCGATCCAAGCAAATCGGCCGGTGTTTTAAGGACTGCTTTTTCCGAAGCCGATTATATCGGGACCGTGGTGCCTGCCGCCCTTCAAACCATGGTTGCCCTGGTAGGCCAGTATTATGCCACCATACAGTTCACCCCGCGCAGCCTGGCCGACATGACGGGCCCGGCCATTCCCGAATTGCTCGAAATTGGCAACGAAACCGTCGTTGGTGGACAAACGGCCTGTTACAATGCAACCCAAACCATTACCGTTGCCGGAAATGGGACCACGTTCGTAGTTGAAAACGGAGGGGATGCCACCCTGATTGCCGGACAAAACATTTTGTTCCTCCCGGGGACAACGGTCCAGTCGGGTGGCCATTTGTGGGCTTACATCACCACCACTTCAACTTACTGCGGCGCTAAATCGCGCAACCTTGCCGAAACTCCGGCCAAGGATGCCCCGGTTGCCACCCTTCCCTCGGAACCTGCTGCTTTCAGGGTTTATCCCAATCCTACCCCCGGTTCTTTCACCCTCGAAATAACCGGTACTGACAACGCTTCGCCGGTAAATGTGGAGATTTACAGGATGACGGGCGAACGCATCGTTTCCGAATCTTTGACCGGGGAACAACAACACCGGTTTTCCATTGAGAACCAGCCGACAGGGATTTATATTTTACGGGTACTCAACAGCGATATGACAGGCACCGTGAAAATCATCAAACAATAGGATTATACCGTTTCTTTTATTCTTGAAAAAAAGAGGGCGTCCCCAAAGGCCGTCCTCTTTTTTTTTCAACACCGTATTACTTTTTCATCCCATCTCCGATTAAGCAGAAAACACATGCTAAAATCTGAGCGATATGAAAAAGCCATTCCTTTCCCTGTTGTTGATCGGCAGTATGGTTGTCCCGGTTTCCGGGCAATGGCTGCTTGAAGAAAATTTTGCCTATCCGGTCGGGGATTCGCTTTCCCAACACGGCTGGAATATCCATTCGGGGACCATCAATCCCATGGTGGTTACACCTACTGTACTGCAATATCCGGGTTATCCTGCCTGCGGTGCCGGAAACGGGACTGCCCTGAAGAAAACCGGACAGGATGTCAACCACACGTTTCCTACCCTGACCGGGGGCGATATTTACCTCTCATTTCTCATCCTGGTGGAGAGCGCCACGCTTACCGGCGATTATTTCCTCCACCTTGGGAGGGACCCGATGGGCTCTTCCTTCAAGGGGAAGGTTTTCGTTCGCCGCGACGGACAAAACATGCTTTCGTTTGGTATTTCCCAATCGACCCATGTAACGGCATTGGTTACCTGGAGCCCTTTTATCTATTCGTTGAACAGTGTTTACCTGTTGGTATTCAAATATTCGATGGTTTCGGGAAGTGGCAACGATGTGGCCTCTCTTTTTATAAACCCCGATCCCGGGTTACCGGAACCACTGGAACGGCTTACCAGTTCAGATCCACCGGCCGATCCCGGGGAGATCGGGGCCGTGGCGTTGCGGCAGGGAGGGGCATCGAGCGGCCCGGTCCTTCAGTTGGATGGCATCCGCGCCGGGTTGTCCTGGGAGGATCTTTTCCTGGAAATACCCGCACAGCGTATTGTCACCGGAACGATAGCCGATGGACAGTCAGTTTGTTATCATGCAAGTCAAACCATTGATGTGGCATGCGAAACATCCTCCTTCACCCTTTTCCCCGGGGGCAGTGTGGCCCTGATTGCCGGGGAGCATATTTTTTTTCATCCCGGAACAAACCTTCAGGCAGGAGGGCAGTTGACCGCTTCCATAAGCGCCGGTGGGGATTACTGTGGCGGGAACAAGCAGCATCCCGGAATTGTCACGCCCGGTTCAGGATTGGTTGAAACAATCAATGAAGGGAAAGATGCATGGTTTCCATCTCCCTTTCCAAATCCGACGACAGGACGGTTTTCATTGGATTTAAAAAATCAGGAGCAGCCAGGACATGGATTTGCAGTGATATGCCGGGTTACCGGGGAGCAGGTTTTAAAAAAGGAATTTGATGGAAAGGAGGTGCCGTTTTTTGACCTTTCGGGACAACCGGCCGGCATTTATATCCTGAAAGTGGTGATGAAGGGAAGGAACGAAATGGTAAAAATCATAAAATTGTAAAAAACCAGGGATGCAGGAAAGGGGCGAAGGTTCCCCCTGAACCCGGAAACCCGGGGTGAAAAAAGTCATTCGCCCTGTTTCAGGGGAAGGGAAATTTCAAATGTACTCCCTTTGTCCAGAGTGCTTTGTACGGTCAACGTCCCTTTGTGCATGCCGATGTATTCCCTGCAAAGGGTCAAACCGAGCCCGGAACCCTCCTCCCCGGCGGTACCTTTCGATTTATAGTTCTCGTCGGGCCGGAAAAGCTTCTTTAGGTGATCGGAGGGGATCCCGATGCCATTATCGCTGATTTCGACCTGTACATTCTGTTTGCTGGCGGTAGCACCGATTTTCACCAAACCGCCGGGATTTGTAAATTTGACTGCGTTTGAGAGGATGTTTCTCAGGGTTGCCATTACCATATCGTGGTCGGCCTGTATGGGCAAAGGGCCCGGGGATAGATACCGGATCTCTATTTTTTTCAATGAGGCGGCCGGTTCCTGGATCAGGATGGTTTCGCGGATCAGTTCATCCATGTCACACTCCCTGAAAACCGGTTTTATCGTTCCGGATTCGACAAGCGACCATTCGAGAATGCTTTCCAGTAACTTGAACGTTGACCGGCTCGACGTATATAGCTTATCAACAGCAAGTTCCCTCTCTTCGGGCGATAGCCCTGTATCGTTTTTCAGCAGGTCGGTAAACCCTAAAATAGCATTGAAGGGCGATCGCAAATCGTGGGCAAGAATGGAGATAAAGCGTTTGAGGACGGTATTCGACTGGTCAAGTTGGCCGGCAATCCGGTGGATTTTTTGTCGTTGGCGGTGTTGAAAAACCAAAAACAACATCAACAGGACAAGCAAAAGGATTAAAAAGGCGCCTACAACCCTGAAAATCTGCAATCGGTTTTTGGCCAATTGTTGTTCATATAGCAGCTTTTGGTTTTCGGTATGTTGTTTTTCAATGGCCAACTGGTTGTTAAAATCCTGAAGCTGAACTTCCACTTTCTGGCTGAAAACCGTTTCTTTCGACTGGTAATAGATGGTCATGTATTTGTAGGCGTTTTGATAGTCGCCCCGTTTCAGGTAAATTTCGTTGAGGTTCAGGGCAGCTAATTTGATATATTGAGGAATGTTCATATTCTGGGACAGGGCAAGTGCCTTCATGCTCATCTTTTCCGATATCGCGGTCATGTTTAACCAGTGGTAGGTACGGGCCATGTTGATCAGGACAAGGGGTTCATCCTGGGGAAAAACTTTCACCGCCAACGGATAAGCCTTTCGAAAATAGGCCAATGCCCGCGTATAGTTTCCCCGTTTGCTTTCCAGGGCGCCAAGGATGTTCATGTTGTTGTACAGGAGCTGTTCATTTCCTGTACGCCGGGCAATGCCGAGCGAAAGAAGGGCGTATTTTTCGCATGAATCAAAAGGGGCCCGTGTATCTTCAAAATACAAGGCTGCCAGCCGGTTGTAGGATTTTGCCAGGATGGTGCTGTCGTTGATCGTACAGGCTAAGGTTTTCGATTTTATCAGATATTGGGCACTTTGGTCATAGAGGTTGTTCCCTCTGAGGATATCCCCGACGAGGATCATCATTTGTACTGCCTGCTTATGATTTTCCATCCCGTTGTAATGGTTCATGGCTTTCAGCGCAAATTCAATGGCATCGGCGGTATTGCCCCTGTAATACGAATAAGAAGCGCTCCGGGAGAGGGCGGCAGCAATGCTGTCGTCCATAAAGCCAACCGTATCGGCCATGGCAAATGCTTTGCGGTACCATGCATCGGCCCGGGCCGGATCTTTCCCAAGGAGGGCCGTTCCCTGGTTCAACCAATGGTGTATGGCGACAGAATCGTTGTGGTTTCCTGATGCTTGCAACGATAACAGAAAAACCAGTAACAAATAAATAGACCAGTGCGACATAGGGTTTGGTTTGAGTGCCCTAAAAGTACTCTAACGAAAAACAAAGGTACAAATTTTCAAACACCGAAATACTTTTTGCCCTTTTCCAGGGTTTGAGTGTTAAGTGTTAAGTTTTAAGTTTTAAGTGTTAAGTGTTAAGTTTTAAGTGTTAAGTAATTAGACAACCTTTCTATAAGGTTTCAATAGGCTTTGTTCAGTCTCCGGATAAGGTTTGGAGCATTAAGGAACAGTCAAGGTGTAATCAAAGTTCATCTTTGATGTTTTTTATTCCCCCCGTATTACTTTTTGCCCCTTTTTCCGATTAAGCAGAAAAATGGTTGCGATGAAATCAAACGATCGTTCGGGGGAATACAGGGAGTTTCTTGCTGAAATCAGGAAAAATGACCGGAAACGGCCAATATGCCGCGCTGATGGCTATGAACAAGCAAATGTTCAATCTTTTTTGGGACATGGAACAAATCACTTGTTTCTAAATATGGAAACATATCTTATCTTTGCAAAGCGATGCCATCATGATTGAAAAACCAATCGAAATAATTTTGCTTCAACAAGCGGAGGAGTTTCTGGATGAAATCGAAGAGCCTGTGAGAAAGAAGTTTTTCGTATCTATGCGAAAGACAAAATCAAGGATTTTTGGAGAGTGGTTCAAAAAAATGGCTGGAACAAATGACATCTTTGAGTTTAAGGTAGATAATATGGGTAAATTTTACAGGCTTTTTTCGTTCTGGGATTCGCGGGATGGAAAACAAACGCTTGTGGTCTGTACCCATGGATTGGCAAAAAAGTCCAATAAAACACCTAAATCTGAGATATGCAAAGCCAAAGAGATGAAGGATAAATATTTCAAAGGATTAATATAAGGAGTTCAACATGGGGATGGTTAAAAATTATAAAACGATTGGAGAGCTGGAGGATAAATATTTTGGGAAACCCGGCACACCTGAAAGAGAGCAATATGAATTTGAGCTTTCGATGGATATTCTTGGGGAAAAATTAAAACAAATCCGAAAAGAAAAGAGGATGACACAGGAACAATTAGGCAAATTGATCGGAGTTCAAAAAGCTCAAATTTCAAAACTGGAAAGTGGGAGTAACAGTGCAACAATTTCCACAGTAATAAAAGTATTTCATGCGATGAAAGCCAGGGTGAAATTTAAAATAGAAATAGAGGAATCCATCGGATTTGTATCACAATAGAAGGAGTAGGGACAAAGAACGAAGAACGAAATACGAGGGACAACTGGAAGCTGGATGTGGGAATGGGGATTTGGGGATTTGGGGATTTGGGGATTTGAAGATTTGAAGATTTGAAGATTTGAAGATTTGAAAATGTGTTAATATACTATTGCCTATTGCCTTAACCATTGTTTTGATCTTTGAGTTTTGAACTATTTTTCGCCTCCCTGTATTACTTTTTGCCCCTTTTTCCGATTAAGCAAAAAAAAAGGAAACAATTGTTCACATATTTGTTAACTTTGCGGGATGGTACATGAAACGGCAAATTATCTTCTACAAAAACTATTTTATTGATTTTTATTTGGGCGTCAGTGCGAAGGATCAGGAGAAGATTGAAGATGTTCTTAACATGGTGCGGAATCTTTCATGGGTTCCGGGCAGGTTTCTCAAACACTTAGAAGGAACGGCCGGATTATATGAGCTAAGGGTGAAATCAGGAAACCTCCATTATCGGTTTTTTTGTTTCTTTGAATCAGGAGGAGTTGTAATTTTACTTCATGGATTCATAAAGAAATCAATGCAAACACCTAAAAAGGAAATCAGGTTTGCTGGAAAATTAATGAAAGAATACAGATCGGACAGGCCATGATGAAAAGAGAGGAAACGCAAACGTTGCATGATGCAAAGACCTTTGATGAATTGCTGGATATCAAATACGGGAAACCCGGCACTCCGGAAAGGGATAAATTTGAATTCAGGTCCAGGTCTTTCATGATCGGCGAGTTGTTGAAGGAGATGCGTCTGAATGCCCATATGTCGCAGGATGATCTTGCAAAAAAAACAGGGACTAAAAAAAGCTATATTTCACGGCTTGAAAACGGGAAAATTGACATCCAGTTATCCACTTTGTTCCGGATTTTCGAAAACGGCCTGGGGCACCATATAAATCTGACAGTTCTGTAAAACAGCCCCGATGCGGGCGTGGTTTTGCCTGTTTCCTGGTTTCAAAGTTTCAATGTTTGCTCACATGAATGTTTATTTATAGTGGTGTTCGTGATTGCTTCCCAATTCAGGGTTTCAACGTTGGGCCTGTTCATCTTTTATTTTTTTTATTCGCCCCCCCGTATTACTTTTTGCCCCTTTCCTTGATTAAGCAGAAAAATCCATGGAAAATCAGGTTGTTATCGAAAATGAAAAAATTGCCCTGCTGATCCATTATTTCCGGGGGGAAAAGGTAATCCTGGATGTGGATCTTGCCCGTCTTTATAATGTGTCTACAAAGGCGTTAAAACAATCAGTCAGGAGGAATTTAACCAGATTCCCAATTGATTTTGTGTTTGAACTAACTGAGAAAGAGACTCTTTCTTTAAGGTCACAATTTGTGACCTTAAAAAGAGGCCAACATTATAAATATATGCCTTTTGCCTTTACGGAACAAGGATTAGCAATGCTTTCCAGCGTACTGAACTCCGAAAAAGCCATCCTTGTCAATATAGCAATCATGCGTGCCTTTGTTCAGTTAAGAAAATTCATTGAAACCAATAAAGAACGGGTGTTATACTGCATCTAAACGAAAATTGCTTCGCATTTTCATTAAAATGCAGTATAACAGGGTTTAATAAACAAAAAGTATTGTATAATTTATATCAATCCTGAAGGGATGACATGATTGTAGAAGTGAAGGAGATTGATATCAACTAACCCCGAAGGCCCTATGTTTGCAAAATGAAGCATAAGTCTGGAAATTTATTAGTTTTAAGGTACAAAACTATAAACCATAAAAAATCAGACTTATGCAAACACAAAGTAACAAAATTG
>Ga0247842_10001950_pt1 | contig 32223 bp, 39 predicted proteins | sample LaCruzMarch2015__3_FD_192411 | JGI IMG/M metagenome (GOLD analysis project Ga0247842, IMG submission 192411) | Freshwater microbial communities from meromictic Lake La Cruz, Castile-La Mancha, Spain - LaCruzMarch2015_19m | ecosystem: Environmental > Aquatic > Freshwater > Lake | place: Spain...
CTCGCCATAAACAAATAGTGAGTTCCTTTATTTTCGCAATCTTTTGTGATTAGTCCTGAGTCTATGCATACCCTTGTACAAGAGGTACGACTACTGATTATTTGGCTCAGTTAAGCCCTTGGCAGTTCTCCGAACGAATTCGGAGTTCGACCGCCGGACAATATTCAATGCTTCCCGTTACATCCTATGAGGGATATAACTGCTACTAGGAAACATTTCTAGAGTATTGTCAATTTCTCCCTAGAAAGGAGGTGATTGTCGGTAAATTTTGAAAAAGAGCCATTTTTTATTACTCCAAATCCCCCATATCCGGATCATCTTGAAGAAATTCGGCCGGGATTCCAAGTTTTTCAAAGTATTCTGTCATTTTGATACAGGCAAACTTTTCAGTGGAATAGTGGGTTCCGCCAATCATGTTAATCTTGTTTTCTTTGGCAACTTTATGCGCCTGAAGCGATGGCTCATAATCCTTATTTGGATAAGTTACTCCTGTCAAAAAGGTGTTGATTCCCTGCTTGGCAACTTCAGAAAGTATTTCTGGGTCATTTCCTCCCCCAGCCACTACTGCGATTTTGTCATCCCTGATCTCATCTGTCCCATAATTCCATATCTTAACCTCGTGGCCGACAGTTTCTTTGAATCTTTTCGCCATTTCAATGGTATTTTTACAATCCGTTTTGCCAATTACTCCCGATAGGAATCCAAAATATTCAGCGAACTCCCCTATTTGGGTTATTCCAAGAGCTTTCATAAAATTGACAGATGTAGAATATTCTCCATTTCTGTCCAGTGGAGTGTGAAGGGTATATATGGAAACCTGATTTTCCTTGAATTTTTTCAGTAAATCTACATTGAGGTTAATAAAGGGCGATTGACCGGGAATGATTTTCCAATCTACAGGATGATGAGTAAAAAGCATAACATTCTTCTCTCCGCGTCTCAAGAGTTCACTCATTACTTTTTCACTTGGAAAAACAGCCGTATATACTTTTTGAATCTCGTCCGTATTATCCGCCAAGATGCCCATAAATCTTTTCCTGAAATTTTCCGTAACAAAATCAGCATCAAAATCAACATTGCTCCAATCATCTGAACATTCGTCCAGTTTAAAATCTATTTCTAATTTTTTATACAGTTCTTTAGCGTTCATTTCGGATTATTCTTTATCGCCTACTATCTTATAATTGCCATCTTCTATGAATACTGCCTGATCATCAGTTATGGCAATTACGGTTTCGCCTTTTCTTTTTTCTTTGAATTTTTCAACGTCACTTTCCTCCTTTTGGTTATAATGAGGAGTGATGATTTGTAGAACGAGCTTAAGTCCAGTTAAATCTTCAAGATTAACGTCATTTGAATCCCCTAGTCCTGCCACTTCAATATCCGGTCCAGCGATGATACTCCCTGCGCTAACGCCAATATAGAATTTGTTGTTTTTTACAGCTTTGATGAGTATTTTATCCACTTCAGTCATTCTTATTCTATCTAGAATATAGAAAGTATTTCCTCCGCAGACATAGTAAATATCAAACTCAGGAAAGTTAACGAAACTGTTATGTTTGGCAATATTGAATTCGACAACCTTAATACCCAAATCTTCTAGTTCTTTAATGGAACCGTCTATATAAAATTGTTCTTCTTCGTTTCTTCCGGAAGTTACGATACAAGCAGTTTTATTGTCTAGCCTATCGAATTGACTCGCGAAAAAATCCTTAATTTTTTCATTTTTCAACCCAGTTGAAGTTAGCAATAGTCTCATAATTTTGTCTTAAATTGCAAAGTTCTCTCTTGAATTTATTGTACCAGAAAAATGACATCTTGTAATAAAGCGAGCCTTGTCTCAACGAAACAAGGCTCTTGGTGGATTGTAGTCAAATTGATCCATAAAGCATGCGTTTGATTTCTGCTTCATTGTCACAAAGCTCCACCCCCTCGCCTTTTATGACTTTGCGATCCTCAGCTGAAACATTGAGACTTTCCTGAAAAAGTGAGAATAGAACATATGTGTTGTCATCGGCTGCTATGCGATTTTTTGATATTTTGTCGCATTTTAGGCACCTATGTACAACCATCAGCTCACCGCCATTATTCTTGATGGTCAGACCTATCGGTCTCATTGAGGATAAGCAATCGGATTTCCTGTCGCCGATTGCTTCATCGACATGACGTGACCACAGACATAATGGACAATGGTTTCTATGTGCGGTTCCGGCTGCATCCGTTGGAACATCTGTTTTGCAGTGAACACAACGAAACGAACTAGCCCGATCTTGCACAATCAATTTTCTGCTTGTTCTATTCAACTTTTTCCCATCTCCAAATCTGTCATTTCTATTCTTTTTGGACATGACACCCTCCTTTGAATCTGAATTTCCGAATTAAGGTACTCAAGAGACAATAACAGATAAAAGCTACTCTGTCAAGATCAGTGCACAAGAACACACCGTAATGTTACGAATTTATGACAAAATTTGTCGAATTGGGATTAAAAATAAACTTCAAAACAAAATTTCTAACTCAATTTCATCCCGCAAAGGAATTCCATCTTCTCCGATTTCCGGTATTTCTGGCTTAATTTTCCTTGATTCTTCCAAAGCATTAGGATAAATTTTAACCAGATGAAAATTATTTTTTTGATAGAACTTTAACGCATTCATATTGTCGTTAGTTGTAATCAGCCATAATCTTCTAACATTTTCTTTTTTTGCAATATTTACTACTTCATTAAGAATAATTGTTCCTATACCTCTGCCTGGCTTTAAACTATCGATTGTTACTAGCTCCATTTCATTGTTTTCAATGTGAATGGTGGCCAAGCCAACCTTTTCTCCGTTTTCCTCAGCGATAACACCTCTTAGATTTTCTGGCTTCTGTATTTTTCCCCTACTAACTATGAAATCGCTTCCCCAATTATCGATAAATAATTTTTTAATCCAATCTGAGTCAGATGCATTCGTTTCTCTTGTTTGTATTTCCATATTATTAGTTTTTAATAATTAATTGTTAGATTGACTTTTATCTAAATTATAGTTAATTTTTCAATGAAAGTCCAAACAGGAATGCAGCTAAAATATCTTTTTATTTTTTATATTGCCACCTCGAAGCAAAAAATCTTTATAATCATCCAGCAATCCACTGTCAAGATCATCAATAATATCTTTTATAATTTTTTTAATATCCTTGCAATATGGATGTCTACTAACTAAATTACCAGAATGATGATACGAAATAGCCCTACAGCCACCGGAACATATATGAGAATACTCGCATTGTTTGCATTCTTTTATTTTTTCAACGCTAATTTTAAAATTATTTTGCGTTTTCTTTAATTTATCATGGATACAAATCAGACTGTTTCTGTTTACATTAAAATCATCATTTTCCATCAAATCCCTTATTCCCCCGCAAAAATAGACTTGTCCATCAGAGCCAATTTCCAATGTTTTTCCCTCCATGGCATTACAATAAAAACTTCTTTTATTATTGAAAATTATCGGATAGATAAAGTTTTCTATTAAATCAATACTGACAAACAGGTAGCTCTTTTTTTGCATCTCATACAGCTCCTTGTATATTGGGTATGCAGATTTTATGAATATATTTTTATTTTTTTTGCTTCTTCCCTCCGGAATAACTTCTCCTATATGAATATTTTGAATACCATTGTCCAGTGCGAAATTAATCAACCCCCTCATTGATCTTTTCGTTGTTTTCGTTAGGGTGCTTGCTAAATATATTTCAACGCCATTTCTTAATAATGATTTGATATTTTCAATAACTTTCGGTAATAATTTTACACCTCGAGAACGTTCATAAACCCTAGGATCAACAGAATCAATGCTTAGTTGCACCGCTATTTTATTATCAGCCAGTGCCTTAATTATTTTTGAATTCAACGCAGTTCCATTGCTAACTAAGATAATTTTTAAACCCAACTTTTTTGATCCGAAATTTAGTATGTCAACCAGATCATTTCGTAATGACGGTTCTCCTCCGCTAATCATAACCACGCTAGCCCCTAAACTTTTGAGATCTTTTAGAATTTCTTTAATTTTATCAAAAGACAATTCTATTTTCTTGGAAATGGCACTGTCTGCATAACAGTAAGGGCATTTTAAATTGCACTGATTGGTAATTTCTATCCAACCATAAATTTTACTTTCTTTATCGCAAGCCAAAAATGGGCAAGGTGTAATATTTTTTCTCATTCCATTAAATTATTTTCATAAAAACTTTGGCACAACGGATTTGCTGCTCTAAAATTTCCATACTCTATGTACGCCCTAGCCCTGCATCCACCTGCGCAAAAATCGAGATGTTTACATGACTTACAACAACCTTCGATTTCTTCTGCCTTGATATTTCTCAAGTCCTTCATAATGGAACTGTTCCATAAATTCTCCAGAGAATTATTTCTGATATTCCCCAAAATGAATTCTTTGTGATCTAAGAGTCCATCGCATGGCGCTACATTTCCATTGGCATCTATACCTAAAATACTTGGAAAGGTACATAGATAACCGCAACCGAATTCCGTATTTCTCACTGCCTTAGGCATTATTGCTGGTGGCACCAAAAAACTTAAAGCTAATTTAGTTTTTTTATTTTTTATCGATTTAAATTCTCCGCAAAGCTCCTGAAAAAGCTTGAACTTTTCCTTTGGCGAAATATCCTTTGCATTTTGAAGTCTTTTAACGGGATACAATGGAACCACAGCAAATGTATCGACATTCATGTCCATCAGAGTTTTCAAAACCATTTTTGACTCTTCAGCATTTTTTTTCATAAGCGTGAAAACGGAAGTGATTTTTACGCTTTTTAACTTTTTCTTGGCCATTTCCAATGTCTTTATGGCTTTAATGAATGTTCCCCTTTTCCCCCTTATTTCATCATGCATCTTTTCCATGCCATCAATGCTGACTTGAAAAGTTTTTAAATGCTTTAACGAGCTTAATGAATTGATAATTTTGTCATTTACCAACACACCATTTGTACTGATATAAAAGGCGAATCCTTTTTTATCGGCATACTCCAAAATATCCACCATATCAGGTCTTATGAATGGCTCGCCTCCAGTAAAAAATAATCTTATCGTACCTAATTTTTCCAGTTCATCCAAAATTCTTTTTATTTCCGAAAAAGTTAGTTCGTTTTCCCCTCTTGTTCCGGAAAATGAATAACATTGCTCACATTTTAAATTGCATGCACGAGTAACTCTGATAGAAGCAGCCTGCAGTGGCTCCATGCCTAAAAAATTCTCGATTTGTTTACTTGTGGATAAAATTTTCATTACCTTAAGCAATCTTTAGGAAATAATCCCGCCTCATAAATACCCTGACAAACAGGATCTGGAGCAGTCATATCTTTGTACTTGATGTAGGCATATGCCCTGCAACCACCTGCACAATATTCCCTGTAGATACATTTTTTACATACACCTTTCAAATCAGCAGGATTAATTGCTATTATTTCTTTTAGAATTTTAGATGTTTTCCAAATTTCGGATAATGATTTTTCTCTGATATTTCCAACTATCATTTCCGGACAATTAAAAAATCCGTCGCAAGGAGCAACATCCCCCTTTGCGTCAACAGCTATACAATAAGGAAAACTGCAAGGAGAAAATGTTTTGTGTAAATCCTTTTTTCTCCATTCTTCAGGTATTAAAGCGGGCAAAATTGTAGTATTCTTTGCAAAATTTATTTTCGATTCAACTTGTTTGTATTTTTCAAAAACTTTTTTCAATCCATTGATTTGATCCTTTGGATTAGGCTTTATGCTTTCATCAGCTCTTCCTGAAACAATCAGAAACATTAAAGCGAAAATATCCGCTCCTTGTTTTACGGCTTCCGCGAGTACCTTGTCTAAAACATCTGAATTATCTTTCATAACAACCGTTCCTACTCCAACGTTTTTCTTTAATATTCTTTTGGCTAATTTTATAGCTTTTATCGCACCTTGGCCAACTCCCTTTCCGCGGATAAAATCGTGCACATCTTTATTTCCATCCAAGCTTATCTGAAACAACTTAAAATCAATATTTTTTATTTTATTCAAAACTTCTTCCTTTAATAGTTGCCCATTCGTACTCAATGAAATTCCAATTTTCTTTTTGGAAGCATGTTGTAAAATTTCAACGATATCTTTTCTGATAAAAGGCTCTCCTCCAGTAAAAAAAATATACATGGCCTTTAATTCAGCTAGCTGATCCAATACCGACTTAATTTCATCGAGTTTTAGCTCATTTTCCAATGGTCGTCCTCCATTGGTATAACAATGCGGGCATTTTAAATTGCACGCATTTGTTAGTCTTATTGATCCAGCTATTACAGGATGTTCACCAAGAAATGAATGGATAGATTTTTTCGTGGAAAGAATCTTCAATTTTTTTCTCATATTTTTATAGCGTCTTCATTTATTAAATCACTTATTAATATCAATAAATCCTTTTTTGCTTTTTCTTTTTTAACATCATATTCTTCACATATTTTATCCAAAATACCTTCAACTTCGTTTTTTCCATCACAATATTTATATACAAAAGTGGCAATATCATTTAGCACAACACCATTTTCCAATAATGATCCGCTTGGATATATCCTATATTCCCAAATTTTTATCGGTTTCTTTTTTAACAACTCATTAGCGTTAAATTTCCCATCATCATTTCTTTTGCCCATATTTTTAAATTCATTGTTTAATAATAGCTTATTGAAAAAATAATTTTATTTTTATTGAGTCCCTGTCAAATTTGCTGGTTTGACAGGGACATTGGGTTTTCCGTTCAAGGAACCTTGATAGACGTTTGACCATCTATCTTCATAATCTTCTTCTTTCCGTTAAAAATGATTCTGACAAAAGCTGGTTCGGTTGTCTTGATAACTAATCCTTCCTTATCAACAAAACAACTCAGTTTAATGCCCTCTCTTTTTACCCACCATTTGGAAAATTCAGATATGGAAAGCGATGGAATTCCTAATTTTCGAATTCTTCTGAAAATCGGGAGGTAAACACTATCGGCAATCTTTCCGGATAAATGAGGGTGCCCGAGTATGGCTATTGGCTTGTTCTCTTTAATTTGTTCATCTGCGTGAGTTTCAAGAATTTCCGAAAGCATCTCTATCTCCTGCGATGTCAATCCGTCCGCATTTTCAACAATTGGCTCAAAAGAAGCATCGCAGATCCGATAAAAGATCATCTCAAGCATCCCGAGTCTTTTGCCGTCTACATAAGGACGAAAGGGAAACCCAACAACATCTGAACATCCATTGCATGTGTACGCAAAACCTCTGACATCCAATGCCTTCAACGAGCTGGAATTCCATTCTGCTCCCGGAGCAGCAAATCCGATAACATCGACATCAAAAAGCTCTTTCATGTATCTGGAGCATTCATCGATGTTATTGAGATTTTCATCAACTCCATCGAAGATATAATGCCAATATCCATGATTGGCCAACTCGTTTCCACTTCGGAGAATTTCCTTTACAACCGATTTTCTTGCAGGAGTAGTTGGCTCATCAAGCTTGAGATGTCCTATGATCTCATCATACTCCTCCTCACCGCTGATATTGATGAAGTAGGTACCAGTTATCGAGAACTTATCAGTTAACTGAATCAGCTTTCGTATTCCCTGTTTCTCTACATAATCAATATCTTGCCTGAAAAGCAAAACGCTTGGAGATTGAAAAGGATAGTACCAAAGATGCACATATGGCATTGTAGCCATATCAAACGCCTTCAGCAATCCCTTCCGCATGTATTTAACCGAGAATTCCTTCTTTGCTGAAAACTCCTGAAAACCGTTAAATGAATACTCTTGCACCAAGTTCGAGGATATATTGCTGTAAAATTCTACAACGTTATCCTTGATTGACAACTTCTTCGTGCTTGGTGCAATACAACGATTACTTCCTTTTTCGGGTTCAATAAGAAACACCGAGGTTTTTGCCTTGGATATATCCGCATGAGAATATCCCGCTAAAACATTGACCCTCCCAAAATCACCGAGAACCTCTCCCTTGTACTGAAATGAAATTCCTTCAAGATTGAAAAATTCAAACCAGCCAAGGCAATCCGTCATTTTTCCGAACAAAAAAGCTTCTGCTTTCATTTTACCCTCCATGCTTTTAAATTTTTAAAAAACAGCAATAAAATATTGCTGTTTAAACCTTATGACCAGCAGCTACCGCTTGTCTTCTGATTTTTGCTATTTTTGGAGCAGAATACTTCTTTTTTGCCGCTCCTGACTTCTTTTTGGCTTCTTTCATATTGCGTAAAAATTAATAATTAGCTTTATATTTTAGAGTAGCTTTTTTATCCAAAATTGTCAATGTGCTTAACTATTATGCTTAATTATTAATAACATTCACAAAATATCAACATTAAACCTAATGAAATTTCAGTGTTTTTCCCTATCTTTCGCCACCAACTCTTTAATCCTATTCGCCACTAATTTTGGAGTAGTTTCTGATTTTACGATAAAATCCAAAGCGCCTAATTTTTTAGCTTCGTCTTAAATTTCCTTTAAGATTTTTGAGATTCTTTATTTTCCATAAACCTCTTTATCCTTTCCGCCATTTCCTGTGGGATTGTTTCTGATTTGATAATATAATCATCAGCACCAAGTTTTTCCGCTCGGTCACGATATTCTTTTTTGTCTGTATTGGTAAAAACAAAGATAGGAATATCTTTTGTACTTGAATCTTGTTTTAATTTTTCCATTATATCCAATCCGTTTTCATGCCAAAGCATTACATCCAAAAGGACGATGTCTGGTCTATCCAGAGAAACCATTTTCATGGCTTCATCAATGGAAGTAGCTGGTATGGTAAGAAGACCCTTAACATTAAAAACTTCTTGAAAAAGGTAAAGCTGATCGGGATCATCTTCTACCAGTAAAACTTTTATCATATTGGACATATTTTTTATCTGCTAATGATTACATTTTTAAATCCGCTCTTTCTTTTATATATTCCTTCACATTAACCGTATCTGCGGATCTGATTGGTAATTTTACAAAAAATTCCGAACCCTTGCCCAGTTCACTTTCAACCCAAACTTTTCCGCCATGACCTTCGACAATTTCCTTTATAATAAACAAGCCGAGTCCGGTTCCATCGGTATATATATCTACGGCATTTTTGGCACGAACAAATTTTTGAAATAATTTGGGCATAGCTTCTTCCGGAATTCCGATTCCATTGTCTTTGACTGAGAAAATAACATCATTGCCTTCCCTGTGATTGCTAATTGTTATTGTCGCTTTTCCATCACGTTTGTCACGAATATCAGGTGTCTGTTTTGGCGAAGGCGTATATTTGATGGCATTACTAATTAAATTTGAAAATGCCTCTTCCAAATACTTTCTCTGCCCAAAAATATCAGGTACGGCTTTATCCAGTTCTCCGACAGACAAATCAATTTCTCTTTCCATTGTTTCCGGTTTGAAGTCCTCGATCATTTTATCAAAAAATTCCTTAACATTTATTTTTTCCGCTTCGCTGTCCATTACACTGAACTTCTTATTAGTAAGCGAAGTAGCATTCAAAATGTCATTGATAATATCTTCCAGTTTTTGACACTTAAATCGAGCGCCATCGTAAAATTTCTTTCTCTTTTCTTCATCAAACGAATCCATCGTTCCATCCTGCAACATCGAAATCGTTCCTTTGATAACAGTTATAGGAGTTCGGAGCTGATGCGAGGCAATGTTTATAAATTCATTTTTGGCCTGATCGGCCTTTTTTAACTCAACATTGGCAACCTCTAGTTGATCATTCTGGTCGGATATTTTTGCGTTCGCAATCTCAAGTTGTTCCTTCTGTCTTACTTCTGCCTTAACGGATCTAACCAGAAGCCATCCGAAAAATATAGCTAGCAATAAATTTATGATAATTAAAATTCTTCCTCCTGTCTCATCAACATAAAAAATTAACGCACCTATAAGCGCAATTAAAGCAGTAACTAATGCTTGGGCGGCCAATAATTTAACATTAAATGCTCTGTACTCCACAATAAGATAAGCCAATAATCCAATAAATATAACCATACCCAACATTCCATACATTTCAAGTCGTGAATCAACTAATATCCCAATACCAGTAAGATAATATATTACATTTGTCCATAAGAAAAGCAAAAAGAGAAATGATTCAATTCCTATTCCCATGAGAACTATCTGCTTCTTAAATCTAGATTCTGCAACGCGGTATTTTTTGATAAATAGTATAAGCGTCCAGATCATTGCCACTACCCCCAGCAGAGTATAATAAACTTCAAACGGACGCCATGAAAATTCAAATGCATCACATTCAGTTATGTTAAACCCTCTCAAATAGAAGGTTGGGGTTAATATAAAAATTGGAGCAAGAAGCGCAAGAAAAGTAAATTTAGTTCGAGTCGAAACATCTTCTTTGTTCAGAAATAAATAAATAAAATAGATACTAAAAATCGCAATTAGTCCAAAAATTACACCCTGAAAATTCCAAATAAATAATATGAAATCACTATAGATATTAGTCCATTCGATGAGAACTGACATTGTCCAGAATGAAAATAATGCAGAAATCGTGAAAAGAAGCTGATTTAGCAGTGAATGTTTATTATTCCACAAGACATAAAAACCAATAAGCAGTACAACCACAGTAATTGGAATGTACATATAATATAATAATGCCGGAACATCAGAAGAAAATAAAAAGTATAGAGGCTTAGGAAATAAATAGCAGATCATAACTTATTTTGTTTATTCATTACTTTGTGAAGACTCTTCTTGCAAGGGTTCTTCTTGCAATGACTCTTCTTGTGAAGTTTCTTCTTCAATATCATCTTTACTATTTTGAATGTCCGTCTCCGTTGCACAAGCATCGCCATCAACCTCGGAATTGCAATATACCACAGAGCAATCACGATCGCCTTGAAGACACGAATTAGCTGCTTCACAATCAGTTATATCTTCGCCGCATTCTTTGTATAAATCGGAAGCATATTTAATCATCTTTGAGTAATAGTATTTTTCAGTGCAAGCATCATCATTGCAACCCGCAAAACATTTATTTGTATTTATAGCAAGATCACAGACACCCTCATATCCAACCACATAATCATGCTTAATGATAAAACGGCAATAAGAAAAAACACCGATCACAAAAATAAGCAACACGATTATATACAAGAAAAAATGGTTACGAAAATGTGTATGTTTGTTTTCCATTATGTTGTTTTAATTATAACAGAAATATTCTAATGTGTTAAGCACATTTCTTATGGAGTCAGAAGCAGATACACTCCAATCCCAGTTACGCAAATAGCAATAATTTTTTGCCATAGATGTTTTGCCCGAATTTTCTCAACCGTTACCTTTGGAAAGAAAATAGTAAGAAATACGCCAATAGCCAAAACAAAGATTGGTTGGAAAGATTCTGCCAAAAGTACCAGTCCGATGGGAGCCAGCATATAGGCCATAGAATACGCAATATTTCCAAGTATATATACAGCTTCGTTTGTAAAGTTAAGTGCCAAAATTGCTTTAGAATTAGTTTTTATCGCCAGCAAGAAGTGGTTTCGATAGGAACGTATAAATATGAAAATAAAAAAACCTATAAACATAAGCATTAGATTCTCCCAGAAGATTGTTCGCCAAAGCTTTTCTTCAAGTGCGACAGTTTTAAACAGGGTTGATCCAAGTGCCCAAAAAAAGGCAGCTGCCGTCATTGGAATGATGGTTTTTCGACGAAGCTTAAATTTATTCTCTTCATCTATCTCAAAAGAAATGATTGTTGTGCCAAAAATAACTATCGCCACAGCAAGAATTTGCGATTGTGTAAGTGCTTCGCCAAGAATAAAATAGCCAAGTATGCATCCGAATACCGGCACAAGCTGATAAAACACAACAGCAACTGACGCTTCCTCAGTCTCAAGAGCTATAAACCAACACCAAAGCACAAGTACATTCAAAATTCCCACCACCGTAAGAACTATAGCGCCCGTAACATTTATATCAATAACCGTTCTGTCCGCTAAAAATATAAAGGGCAACGCCATAGCGGAAAGAAGCGAGGAAAATAAAATAAGAGTACCAACTCCACCCTCTTTAAAATATTTCCCCAAAAGAACCTTGTCTATATGGTTCGAAAGAGCATAAAGAAATGGTCCGATAAGTGCAATAAGAAACCAAGTCATATGAATTTTATAAATATCCCCATTGCTTCAAAAGATTGAAGTCGTTATGGATAAATTTTAATCCTATGTCATCCCTGTAAAAAATTTTAGGAGCATAGATTTTATTAACTATATTGTATACCTTTTTTCTGGCGCTTTCTACTGTCTCATCTATCCCGGTAACATAGGCGATGTATCCCTCTCCATCTGACACATAAAATTGCGACCTTTTTTCTAGATTCCTTTTGGCAACGCCTTCGAAGTATACATGTGAAAGTTCGTTATTTTCGATATCTTTAAAATAAATTCCCATACCTTTTGGAGAAATCTCATCCAAATTGGAAACATAAGGAAATGGAGGCACTGCGAGTAATACAACTATCCCATACCCTCTTTTCCACTTCAAATCGAAAGATTGACTGTCTGCAATCGCTTTCATAAACTCACCCCACGGAGACTGATGAATTTCATCCTGGAGATAAATAATCGGAGATCCCAGTCTTGGAGTAGCTTCCAGTGGAAATATTCCATCTTCATTTATAATAAAATTTACTTCGAAATCACCCCTGAAATTAATTTCTTCAAGATACGGTTTTAATTTCGATATAGTTTTTTGAAAAAGAGTATTTTTCTCGTCATCATCATACCAAGCAAGCGTTCCCATTTCTGTTGTCATCGGACCAATACCGCCATTAAAAAGATGTTTGTGCTCGAAATTTATTTCTATGGGACCAACCCAATCTTTTCCATTGAAATATCTGCCAACACCGACTTCAACCCCTTTTACTTTTTCCTGAATTACTATTGATTTAATTTTTCGATTATGTTTTTCTTTGCAGAATTCCAGCATATCCAGAACATCTTGGTTATCATCTAATTGAGAAACGTAATTTATATTAAGCTTGTGATCGTTTTGTTTTATTACCCAGCTTTTCTTACTTTTTTTAACAAACTCAAAGCATTTATCAATACTACCAAAATTTATTGTTTCAAGTATCTGCAGTCCATACTTTTGAAATATTTTTTGAGCATATTCTCTATCAAACTCAAGATTATCGCTATGTTCATTTCCACCAAAAACGGAATATCCTTTTTTTCTTAGCTTATCTTGAATTTTTCCATAACCGGAATCATCAAAAACAATTAACCCATCTTTTCTGACCCAGTTTAGTTCTTTTTTCCAATTATTAGTCTTTTCAACTATGTTTTCAAAATTGAGCTTTCTGTCCTTATCATCAATAAAAAGTTTAACCTCGTTTCCCTCCTGCTTAAGAACTCTGGCTAAATCTCCGGCTATTATATTTCGTGAAGTTATAAATAGTATCCTCATTTTATTCTTCGTTGTATTTTACCCCCCTCTCGATAAAATTTACTTCAACATTTTTAGGGCTAAAATAATCTTCGATAAATTTATCCATATGTTTCGGTTCAAATTTTCTGCAAGAGTATACATCTATGGAAATAAAGTTTTTTGGCGTTAATGTGTGCATTTGGACACCGCTTTCAATAAGAGGAACCCATCCGCTTAATCCAGCTTTGTCCGGATACAAAATTTCATCACTCTTGAATATAAACGGTGGGGCTTGTTTTTTCATTCCCAGCTCAGTTACAATTTCATCAAGAAACTTGTAGCAAAGAGAAATGTCATCGCAAACACCCTCCTTACAGCCATAAAGGTCAATAGTCATTAAATAACCAAATGGTTCTTTTTTTACTTCTTCTTCCATTTTTTTATAGTTAACTTTTTAAAACGTAATATTTTATTGCGACTACAATAAAAACAATCAAGAAAAATTTAATTTTTGTCCATATTTTTGCCTCCCACGCTTTACATTAAATATAGCATAAATTCGTATTTTTGAAAGATGTTGACTATTTCAACTTCAAAAGTGGTTCATCCCATCCAAAACAAGTTTCGGCTTTCTCCAGAACAGCAAATGCCTTTTTGCATGCCGGATCAAGCCGTGCATATTCCTGAAGAACCATCACAACCTCTTCAATAAATCCACCAACTGTTCCATCAGAATCATCCACCCCGCCAGTGCATAATTTTTTATCTAGACGCAAAAGAAGATTGACTAATAGTTCTGCTGTCTGTTCGCTGACTGGTAGTTCAGAAATAATTTTAGCTAAACGATTGCATCCTTCCGAAAGCGAAGCCTGATAATAAAACCAAGTTCTAGAAGGACCGATATATGCTTTTATATACTTCAGCGCAGAAGTGATATCCTGCTTAACTTTCTTTAAGTCTTCCTCTTTCAGTTTTCCCAACTTGCCACTGCATACAGGACTGCTAAATACTTTTTTGTCTTCCATCTCTAGCTTCTTGCCTCTCAAAACAGCATAAATTGACACTACTACTATGTGTTTACAAAGCGTATCGTTTTGTCCCAGATAGCAAGTGCAAGTGGCTAATCCATAACGACGAGCTTCAACGGAAACTCTGTAAGGTTTCGTTCCCATGACTACAGCCGAATAAGCACCGATACCTTCTTTAAACTCCGTTACTTTTCCGCTTTCATACAAAGCTACCGCTTTTTCAAAAGTAGGCGGATCGGTGGCAAATTTGATTTTATCCAAATCGTAAGCTGGTTGCATAGATATTTTTAGCTTACTAAACTACACATTTTTTCACAAATTCTTTCTGCTTAGCCCTCTTTTCAAACCAGCCCATTCCGGCTATTTCCTGACTGTTTTGATTAGATATAATTTCCAGTTCTTTATCCAATTTACAAATTTCCGGATTTACTTCCAGCGCAGTTTCATTGATTCCTAAAAGTTTTATGCCGTCCAGAGTTCTGAGTCGCGATAAAGCCACATAGCCCATGCCGTATTCAAAAGACTTGCTCAAGTCCATTTCCACTGCATCCAGTGTCATGCCTTGGCTTTTATGCACTGTAATTGCCCATGCCAGACGAAGCGGTATTTGAGTAACAGAAGCAATCACCAAGTCATCTTCTTCGATCGCCCATTTTTCCGGAGTAGCCACAATTTCCGCTCCGAAAAATGTTTTGACTATTGGTAGTTTGTTTTCGTCAAAGCCAACAATTTTCCCCAGTGTGCCATTAACATAACCTCGCTCAAAGTTATTTTTCACAAACATCACCATCGCTCCTTTTTTAAGTATAAGCCTTTCCGGTGCCAGACACCCTTTTTTAATGCTTTCCACTAATTTTTCATTGCCATCTGAGTGCATTCTGTAAGCTAAAGGTTTTTCTTTTATCCTATCCAGTTCCAAATTATTAATAGCGTCCACATTAGCATTGTGAGTAAAGAGTCTAGTTGGATATATATCGCTTCTTATCGGCTTATTTTCTCTCGTTAAAATTAATCCTAAAATATTATGATCCACTTCTTGATTTCTGATAGCATTAAGGATTTTGGTCATCTTCTCGTCTTCCTGGCGATATTGTTCTTCCAGATAACAGATTTTGGGATTCATTTCTTGCCAAGCCAAAGATTCTATCACAAATTTAGTTTTTTTGTTTTCTTTGGTGACTGGCGGAAGCTGAAAGAAATCTCCGCATAATATTATTTGCAATCCTCCAAAAGGCAAAAATGGATCTCGAAAAGTTTTACAGATTTTATTGACCATATCCAGCTGATGAGCGTGAAGCATGGATATCTCATCAATGATGAGGACATTAGTTTTGGCAAAACGCTTACGGTAGAAAAATTTCTTCTTTAATTTGTTTAAATCTCCCTGTGTTAATTCATCCTTTATTCCCATTCCCGACCAACTATGAATCGTTTGTCCATTCATGTGAGTCGCGGCAATTCCGGTTGATGCGGTTACTGCTACTCCGATATTTTTACTTTTGAGATAATGAATATATTGGTTTAATAAAAAAGTTTTCCCGCTTCCGGCGGGACCTGTGAGAAATACATTGTGTCCTAGTTTTAGTATATCTAAAGCTGTTCGCTGTTTCATGTGATTTTACCTTGTTTATGCTTTAATTCTAGCAAAAAACAGCTCCGGAGTAAAGAATTTAGCCCAAATTTCGCTAAATTTTAGCCTGTGGGCGATTCTCTGGTTCAATTAGTATATTCATACCAAAAACCAGAGTTCTTAGCTCTGGCTCTTCATTCTTTTATTGCAGTTTATTGAAATAATCTCCACACAAAAGCTAGTAGTTTCCAAATAATTATTCCCACTCCCAATCCTGCCAAGATTCCCGTTATCAGTCTCCTGTAGTTATTAGAATTTACTTTCAAAAATTCCTGAGTTGACCAATCAATGGCTAATGGGATTATCAGTAATATAGCTACTGTTGTTGTTGGCAATGATCCGAATATAAATAGCAAGAAGGAGGCTATATGCCCGATGCTACATCCCAAACATCTTGAGCAAAATGGCATTGGCTTTCCATTTAAAGAAAAACAGCGTTCTGGAATTTTATGGCATCCAAAGTTTATATTTTTTATACCAATCATTTTAAGTAAATTTTTTCTTGCAATTCAAACAAGTTTTTTCAACTTTATTTGCTCCGCTTGCACCGCATAATAATCCCAGAGGACCAAGTAATATTGCACCGCAACATCCATTGCCAGCACTATATCCTTTCTTCGCAACAAAAATATTGTTAGAACCGCATTTGGGACAAGTCAGAACATTGCCATTATTAGGAGGCGGTGTATTTTGCTGATTGGCTTGCTGAGAAATATTTGCCTGTAAATCACTCTTGCAATGCCTGCATTTGATAGCATCGTCTTGAATTTCTTCGGCGCAATAAGGGCATTTCTTCATAATTTTAAATTTTATTAGTTAAAGGCGTCCATTTCATCATCACCATCATTATCGTAAAAACACATTGGAGTATGATTAGTCCAGCAATATTGATATTTCGTTACTCCTCCATAATTTGAAGGATTTATACTGTTTGGTTTTCCTCTTTCATATAATAACATATTGTAAGTCATTCCGACCCAAACTTTATTATCTGCAAGTTTAATGCATTCTTCTTTTGTCCAGAGAGTATGGCTGGAGCATATTTTTCCGGCTTTTGAACTTTCCCAAATTTTTTGCTCTGCCAGGTCTTTCGCTTTTTGTTCTTCTTCATCTTTTTTCTTTTGCTCTTCATCGGCAATCCTCTTCGCTTCTTTTTCCGCTTTTTGTTTTTCCATTTGAGTCTTTTCCTCCTCTGTGAATTCTCTGTTTATGGTTAACACTTTTTCTGCCTTGCCGAAACCATTTTTAGCAGTAACACTTATATTGTTTCCGTATGGATGAAGTGGAAAATCAAAAGCAAACTCTCCTTTATCCATTTTAATAACATTGTTTCCTATTTTTAACTCCGCATCTTCCGGATCGACTTTTCCTTTTATGATAATCTTATCGGTTTTAACCGAAATATCGCTTTGAGGCTCACTTATGCTAATAGTGGGAGTTTTATTGGAAGAATAAAGAAAAATTCCACTTAGTATCGCTAGTATGACAAAAGAAGCTAATGCTAATTTCCATTTTTTATTCTTATCAAATTTTGTCTTTTTTATAATAAGAATCGGGATAATAATTGGAATTGAAATATACCAGAGAACAATAGCGAATATCCCAAGTATTATCCATCCCATTATTTTAAAGAATCTTTTATTTTCTTTTGATTGCTGTTCTTTTTCAGCTAAAATTTTGCCTTCATCTTTTTCAAATTGATTAACTGAAACCTGCAAGCTACTTCCGCAATATTTGCACTTAATTGCCTCACTATTAATTTCTTCCGCACAAAATGGACACTTCTTATATTCCTCCGCTTTTTTGATTTCCTCGTTCATATTTTTTAGTCGGTTTTATTTTAAGTTAATTAAAAAACCACCAATTTCTTGCTGGCTAAGAAAACACAAAGCTCCCCGCCAGCGATGACTTACGCCACCCATATTCCTTTCGGAATACGACCCACTACAGGTGCTCTGAACGAGGAGCTTAATGTCCTGTAGTGGGTTTTGTCGCCATGCCTTGGATTTTACTCACAAAGTTTAGGCATTTAATTGTTGATTTAATTATAGGGAATTCCCAATAAAAATCAATCTCGTTCAGAGCATAATTTTTTTGTTGATTTTTAAAGAACTTCCGCCATCTTTATACTTTGCCGTAATTCAGGATTGGCTATATGCAAATATCTTTCCGTTGTTGAAATTGACTTATGACCGCACAGTAGCTGGATGGTTTTCAAATTCACTTTATTCTCCAACATCCGCACGCAGAAACTATGTCTGAAACTATGGACTGAAATTCCATCCCTATCTATTTTCGCTTTCTTTAAATAATCATGAACCATAATCGCCACTCGTCTTTGAGTCATTCTTTTTCCCATCCGATTGGCAATTAACGGCATATCGGCATTCTTGTTTTTCACGAAACTTTTTATCAATTTGGAAATTCCTGAATTTATCGGCACGATTTGCTCAATGTTTCCCTTACGCTTAATCTTTATTGTTTTTCTCGCTGTATCAATATCACCAATACTAATGCCAGTTAACTCCGATAATCTGATTCCAGTTTCTACTAAAATCCTGATTGCCACTTCAGCTCGTTTATCTTTTTTTACTATTTGCAATAATTTTTTAATTTCCGACTTTTGTAAAAACATTGGTTCTTTAATTTCTACTTTTGGCAACGGCAAATTCTTTGTTGGATTTTTTTCAATCAAACCTTCATCTTCCAGATACCTGAAAAAACTTCTGATGGTCGTTAGCTTGGCTCTTCTGGTTATCGGTTGATTGTTTTTTTCCGATAAAGAAAAAAGGAAGCTACGAACCTGCTCCCTTTTAACCGCTCTAATTGAAAGCTTCCTCTTTCCTAAAAACTTCCAAAACTCTATCAAATTATCGTTGTAAACTTTGATTGTATTCGGACTTAAATTCCGCTCTTTGAGATAATCTATAAACTGGCTAATGTGTCCCATATTGTGGCTATTTACTCTTTACAGCAACACATTAGCTCTTGCCCGAATTAAAGCAAGTTACTTATGCACTCCTCGATTTTGGCTCATTTTTACCTCTCTCGGTACCCTATGCGATTCAATCTTTATAATCCTTTCGTAATCCGTGCCGATTTTATACACTCCCTTCTTCTCAATCAGGAAAAACTCATCCAGGTCGAAAAACAGCTTCATCTTTTTCTCTTTGTCGCAGACAAACGCTTTTTCTCCAATTTCTTCAACCAGTCTGAACGACAGCATCTTCTCGATTTCCTCTTTGTATTTTCCTCTGAAATTTTCAAACCTTATCGCCTGTTTTTCTTCAAGAAAATAATAATCGAATTCCGAAACTGCGTTTCCGTTTTGGTCGCTGAGATAAAATTTGTTTTTATCTTCCACGACTTCCGCAACATAATGCCTTAGCACCGAACAATTCTTTTTTACGTTTCTCAAGTTTGCCAAGAATCTCCCTTCGGAAACTGGACTTGAAAACTGTATGATAATATTCATAATTTTAAAACTTACAAATTAGATGGATACATAACAGGGATTATACGACCTTGCCTAACTTCTTCCCGATAATCGGAATAAAAACTATATGCCGTTATTCCGAATAGCACTATCATAAATATCCACGCCAATGCTATTTGTGTTTTTGTTTTCATAAAATGAATCGTTTCACTCTCCACTGTTCCAATTCTCGCAGTGTGGGAAAACTTTGTTTAGGATTTATACTCTCCTGTTTCTTTAATCCTGCCTCGTTAGCTTTTACTCTTTCTTCTTTCTTAAATTGCTCCTCGAATTCTTCAAATGTCGGAGATTCGCTTATAAGCACTCCCGCACTTCCTCTTTCATCTTGGATAGCAAACATACTGCTCATCCCCAGCGATATAACATGGTCACTGTAACCTCCCGACTTGTGGTCAATTCTCCAACCGTAGGATTTCTCTTCAGCGTTGAGACTTAATAATTCATCCTCCAACAACTTATATGGAAATATCCTGATTAAGCCATTGTGAAAAACGTAATACAAATTCTGAGATAGCTTTTGAATAGTGCTGGAGGTAAACGTGAATTCTTCCACTTTGATTCCGCTTCTTTGAAGACGCTGAGCGGAACTTTTCATCTGCCAAATATCAAAAATGTTTTTCTTGATATTGAAATTGTTATTCGCCCAAATGATGTCACTTTCAATGTCGGATATGACAACAGGGTTTTTCTTGTCGCCTTGATATGTTTTTATATAATCCAAATAAATCAGATTGTCTTTGCTATCCTTGTGGCAAATTGTCAGAACGGTGCGGTCCCTGACTAATCCCAAATCCACCGCTAAATAATACCTTGTATTTTCTTTGCCATTCAGTTGCGGTTTCAACGTATAGTCTTTGCACACTTCCACTTCGGCTCTGGTGATAAAAGCGTTTTGACCTTGTACCCATTTGTTTTCGTGGAGCCGTTGATATACGCCCGCTGGAAGCCTCATTCTTTGTTGTTCCAGATATTCTTCCGTTACCCAGCTAGCCAAATTTTCTTCACTCCAGAAAAAATACATTTTTCCATCACGTTTTTGCATTCCCATTTGATAAAGTTCATATAGCAAACTAGTCTGGTCAGTGCCTGCGTAAGTGCAAATGCAAGTCAACGGTTCTTTTCGGACTGGACTCTGGGTTAGAGCATCATATAAGTCTCTGTTTGGTTGATTCCAAAGTTCATCAAAAATAATTGCTGACCCGTTAAAGTCCGTGCAGGGTTGGTGCATCGGCACTCAACACCTTGTAAATGCTGTTCGTGCTGGGCACGACAATTTCATCTTTGTAAATTTTTACAGAATCAAGAAGTATCGGATTTCTTTCAATAGCCTTTTTTGTCATTTGAAATATAATCTTGGCTTGGTCTTTGTCTCCAGCCACACTATAAACTTCAGCGTTCGGAATATCGGCAAAAAGCATATATAACGCTATTCCTGATGCTAGTGTTGACTTACCATTTTTCTTGCACATTCCCAAAACTGCCAGATTATATCTTCGAAGACCATTTTTATCTTTAGTCTGAAAAATATCTCGCAGAATTTCCTTTTGAAAATCTTGAAGCACTATCGGTTTTCCGTCTTCCAAGACATACTGCTCCTGCAAAAACACCACAATGTCTTTCTTGTATTCAATAAGTTTTTCCCTTGTAATTGGTTTAATCTTCATATTCAAGTTCGCTTAACGCTTTCGCCAATGAGTAAGTTTGAATCATATTCAATCCCACTCTGCTCCTTGCTTCTGGCGATAAACATAATTTATCGGATAGTTTTATTAAGGTTTTCTCATCTTCGTTTCTCGCCCTCGTTATCGGTTGCACATTTATTGTTTCATCGGTGATTTTGAAATTTCCAGCAATATCGCTCAGCCATTTATCTATCACCATTAACCTCGCTTGAATATGGGCAAATCTATCAACCAGATATTTGTCCTGCGATTTTATTTGCGGAAGCGAAAACAATTCGTCCACTATTTCCTTTTGATATTCCATAACTGGAACACATTCGCCTTTTTCATTTTTGGAATATTCACACTGAGACTTGAACGGACATAAATCACAAGAAATGGCGATACGATTCGGATGCCTTTTAAAATAGTGATAGTTGTGTTTTATTTGCGGTTTCAGGTTGTTGGTTACCGCCTCCAATCCTTCTTCACTGAAATTTCTAACAGCGGTCTGGTTTTTTTGTGTTTGCTCATTCATTTTTCGGTTCTTGCTTTAGATAAAGATTGCAGATGTAATATAGTTTTTCGCCCTTACTTTTACCCAAACTAATTTCCAATGCTTCGTTTATTGTTTTTTCTTGCTCTTTACTGACTGCAAAATTCATAACTGATGGAACTTCATTGTTTATTATTTCGGCTTCTTTTTTTATCTTGTCCATAAACTCCTTAGTCACTTGAGTCATCGCCAGTGTGTCTTTCAATTGATTGGCGGAAAATCCCAACTTACCGCTCAATTCTTCTAGTGTGTATTTCTGGTTAAGTTCTGAGATAAGACCAGCCAGTTTCAATGGACTCATTTCTCCTCTCTTGGCATTCCATCCGATTGTTAACATCTTTTGATGGTCTGCATCCTTTGGATTGAAATAAACGACAGGTACAGTTTCGTAGCCCAAAAATTTGGCACATCTCCAACGATGTTCTCCGTCGATAATTTCTTTGTTGTCGTTGATGATGATAGGTTGACCGACAAATCCATTCTCTTTGAAATCATTCATCAATGAATTGAATTGTTCATCTGTCATTATGTTCGGATTATATTCATTTGGTTTTAACGATTCCGTTTCCACCATTTTTATTTCCGAATAAATTTTATTTTCACTCATTTTTTTATTTCGTTACTATTAAATACTCAACGTTTTCACTTTGCCTCTTTCCGTTTTTTGATGCGATATTGTTTATCGCCCAGTTATGTTCCATGGGATACAGCTCGGCATTTCTAAATTTCTGAACTACTGCTAACAGTTCTTCTCCTTTTATTCCTGCTTGCGATGCAGGATTAAATCCCATATTTATTACCCATTTGGGAATAAATTCCGAAAGAGCAAATAACTTCTCAAAATTTTCAATCACATCTTTTGTGTTAAACGCTTTGTCATCAATTTCAATTCCTATTTTTTCTTCCAGTATTTCATCAAGGATTTTATAGTGACTGGAATAAACCGTGCTGTTAAAATATGGGCTGTCAAAATATGCTGTATCAATTTTTTTATCTTTCCTCTTTATCAATTCCAGAAATTCAAAGCAATCCATCCGATACATTTCGTTATTCTTCCCATTGTTGAAAATTCCGAAATTTATCTGGTCTTTTAGCTTAAGCAACAACGGCAATGAATGTGCCATATTATATCTGATTTTTTTACCTCTTGATTTTGAAGCCAGTTCCAATAATTCTATTTCCTTATTTTCCAAAATCATTTCGTTATCCTGTTGCCCGACTTGAAAAGCACCATATTGCCTTAAAGACAAAATGTATTTTATTAGCAGAAGAAACATCAATTCTCTTTTAGGACTGGTTCTTTTTCTGGCATTGGCGAAAAAATTATCCAGATTTTCCGCCACTTGCGGAATGAAAACTTTTGGCACATAGTTTTTCTGAATAAAGCCGTTGTTTTCCGCAGGTAAAAACAAACTAAACACATCTTCATCGGTGATTTTTTCCGTCTGATTTACTATCAGAGCCTCACCGATTATTTTGCTTCGATATGCGATATCATTGGCAATTATTTTCATTCCTTTTTGCTTACCTTTTATTGATACGCTTCCACCACCCATAAAAACATCACACAGCGTTTCTCCTCTGAATTCTTTCGCTATTCTGTCCGCCATCTTTCTTTTTCCTCCTAAAAAAGGAATTATGGCATCGAATATCTTAAGATTCTTTGCCATCGGTTTTTGTTTTACTTTTGTTATCTTCCAATTCCTCAAGCAGATACAAGACCGCCAGACTTAGAATCCCTCTCCTCCCGTTTATACCGTATTCTTTTGAAAGTATGTCTTGCAACTCTTTCATTTTTCCCAAAATAAATTTTGAAAAGATTATGTGTTCTTGCCTTGAGTTTACCAAGCTGGAATTTTCCGAAAGAACAGACTCCAACTTTTTTATTTTTTCTTTTGTCATATTTGTTTTATTTTTAATTTTTAAATTCTCTTAACTATTTCCTAAACGTAGTGTCCTTTATGTATTTTTTATTTTCAGCTTAGACACTACAATTTCCAATTTTGCCACTTTCATTCTTTGCTTCTCATACTTTTCCAATATTTCTCTCCGCTTTTTTTCAGCTTGCTTCAAAGTCATCGGCACCGCAACCACATAGAGACCACAGACAACTTTATTTTGTTTATATTCTGAAAGTGGAATTTCTAACTGTTTTCTTAAAATTTCCAAATACCGCAAATTCGAATCCAGCACCTCTCTGGGATTAGAGTACACTCCCAAACTCACAATCCTCTGTTTTACTTTTCCCTTTTCACGATAATTTTCTACCGCTTGATAAGTCACTGAATTGCTTTCATCTTTTAATTTTCTGACTCTTTTTCTGATAAACATAATTTTGCGGTTTATTTGAATATTTTTTGTGTAGGATACATGCAAGTATCCATATGGCATCAAAACCTCTAACGGCACGGAAAAACTGTGGCAAAATCTAACGCTAATCTCCTGCCAGTTCCTTCATTCTCTTCTCTGCCCCTTTTATGCAATCGACCAAATTTTTAAACGTTTTCAATTCTTCCGGAGAATACACTGGAGCATTAGCCACAAAATCTCGCAAAGCACTGCCAGCTGTTGGAAAATATCCTCCAAGTATCCATTTCCATTCGCTCTTAGCCTGTGAGCCGTCTGGTTTTGCACCTGCCTTAATTCTGTACTCCATCGTGTAATTATTGTCCTCCACATACATTCTTGCGTAATCGCTTATTTTGATTGGATTTTTTATCATATCTTTAAAAATGAAATAATTAGAAACTTTTTTACTTCAGAATAATTCTGAAAAGAAATAATTTTATAACAAATGCGACCTTGTCGCATCTAGTTATATATTTATTCTTATGTATTGTTACTAAATATATAACTAGCTCTTCTATAAATACTATCTTCACCAAATACTATCTTCTGATGGCTCTAAATTTCCGCTAGCGGATTCACCGTTAACGGTTTTTCCGTCAACGGTTTTTTGGGTATTTTTTGTTTCTATCTCTTGAATCTTTTCTGGAGTAAAAACAATCCTCTTTCCTTTAAATTTTCCATTCTCTTTATCTGCAATAATCTCAATAATTCCCAACTCTTTTAGTTTTTTTAAACCTTGCGGTATAAACTCCTTGCTCAATCCGCTATAAGTGCTAATCGATTTGGTATATTTCTTAATATCCCTGCTATTAAAATCACTGTCCATTTCAGTTATCGTTGCATACAACAATAGCATTTTTGATAACTCATTCTTTTTGTGATTTTTTCTTAATAATCTGTTTATTTTCTTTTCCTGCCAACAAAATGGCTGGTTTCGTGTACTACGCATTCTATTTTTTAACAAAAGCAGTTGTCCCCAACCTCACGAAGGAGAGACAACTGCTACTGTGCGTGAGGTTAATATTTATATTTTTTTACTCTTTAATTTTGAAAAACAAAAAATCTGCAACTATACACTGAAACCGACAGAATCAATTTGACTCTGTAAGTTTGAATGCATTGTATTGCAGACAGTTACTTTGACTGATTGTATTCAGTCGATATTCAATTGTATCTATATTATATTTCATAAATTTTTACGTGTCAACTCCCTAAGGTTAAAAAATTAACTCGTGATTGGGAAGCAATTTATAATTGCCACCCAATGCATAAACCAATTTATTTGTTAATGTAATATCGCCTTCTTTTTGCGGTAACACTTCCCTTTTCCACAAGTCTATGAATCGTTTCCCTACAGGTCCCTCCATTAAAAACAAAGCAATCCAACGGTTTTAGAATCTGATAAAATGTTATTCCGGACTTACCACTACCTTTGATACTTTTTAAGACCTTCTCTTCTTCTTCCCTTTTAATTTCCTCTGCCCTATTTTTCAAATATCTTCTACATTCTCTTTTCTCCCTAGCTTTTTTCTCCTCTTCAGTCTCTATCATTCCCATTTTTAGCAAGTCTTTTCTATATTTTTCTAATCGTGACTTGTATTCTAAAAAAGTTTCCGATTTTGCTGTTATTTCTTTTTTTTCTTTGTTCATATAATTTAATGTTATTTTGATTAATTATTCCTTTGTTTCCTTTAGAGTCGAACTAGTTACCCAGCATTGCAAAGCGTTTCGACTTTAAGTTTTATCAGGTCATACTCCATCCTCCTTTCCAATATCAAAATTCATAATTTTAGCATGATGTTTCCGAACCTCCTCAAAATCCAAGGAACCAATATAAAACTTGGTGGTTACTTGGCTGGAACTATGATTTAAGAATTTCTGAATTACGCCCAGCGGAACGCCCTCCTTAAACATTAAAGTTGCTACTGAACGTCTGGCGATAAGATGCGGAGTAACATTGATTTTGAATCCCAGCTTCCTGCCTAAGTTTCGGAGTCCGCGTTGCAAATCGTTAACAGCTAGTCTGTTTACATTGTTCGCATTGATTGTGGCAAACAAAGCATCGCACGCATCATCGCCTCTCATTTCTAAATATTCTTGAATTGCCGTCTGCGAGGCTTCATTAAAAATTATCTGATGCGGACGATTTCCTTTTGTTCTGATGCTAACTACCGAACTTATTTCAAAATCTAGTTGACTCTTATTGAGCCCAAGTAGCTCAGAAACACGACAGCCCGTGCTGATAAGCGTTTGAATTATTGCTCTCATTCTTAATCCAGTTATGGTTTTATTACTTGGTGCAGAAGCCAAAATTATTAGCTGTTCCTTGGTCAGAAAACTTACTTCTTTTTGATGAACTTGAAACTTGGTAATTTTTACAGGGTCAAAAACTTTTATTCCTTCCTGCTTGCAGTAAGTTAGAACGCTTTTCAAAACTATCAAAAAATGATTTTTTCTGCTGGAACTTAAATTTCTTTGGTTTAGCCTCTGTTTTAATCCAGTTACCGTGCTATCATCAATTTTTTTAATATTCAAATCGCCTAAAAGCCTCACCAGCATTCCAGCTACTTCTTTGTATTTCTGAATGGTTCTTATTGCCAAGATTTCTTCCGCTTCCGCTTTGGAAAAAAATCTCTTGAAACATTCGGAAAGTTTTAATTTGTTAGAAAATGGGAAATTCATTCTGGCTTTGTTTTTTTATTGTTATAAACAAAACCTAACATAAAAAAACTACCCTGAATGGGTAGAAGTTTTTTAACCTGAATTCTTATTTTATTTTAGCCAAAATTCACAAAGATAGCTTTTTGCAAAAAGATTGCAATATTTTTTTATTCACCTCTTTTATGTTAGTTCTGATAGATGAATACTTATCCGAGTAAGGAAACTGCCTCTTGCCTCTTAGATAAAATTCCCTTTCATATCTAGATGCTGAATAGCCATCAAGAAAGAAGATGTATTGCTTGATTTTTTCAGAAAATAAATAAGCCCTGCTATCCTTTTGCAAACTCCTTAATTCTTTCTGAAATTTAAGTATTTTTGGCTTACTTATTTCAAACAGTCTTTCTATTTCTTTTGTTTTAGTATTCAAATAAGATGTAAATTTAATAATGAGTTTATCTTTTTGGGGAACCAGTCTAATCTCGGCTGATTTTCTATTATAAACATTATATTTTCTTAAATTTTTTCTATTGGATACTTCAAAGAGTTCCGACTTATAATATTCTTTAAAATGAAAATTCATCATCCAAACAAAATATTTTTTAAGACTTTTTTTGAATTGAGTTGCATTATCAGTTGGTTGAAGATAAAACTCCCATTGAATTTTATCAAAATTATTAGAACTCTTTTTCCCTAGTTTTGGGTCTGGAACATCAAATCCTCCGACAAATTCATTATAATTCCCTGATTTTTTCTTTAAGGAATTGACTGGCATAATTTTCAGTAAAATGTAATTTTTTATAAATTCAACAATAAGAGGTTTGTGTCGTTCATAGCTTAACTGGTACTCATCTATTAAGTCTTGGGATTTTTTATACAAGATTTCCAATTTTTCTTTACTTTTCCATTTCTCATATTCCGTATCATTTTCAGAAATTTTTAACTCTCTCCGTATTCTCAAAATTTCGCTATGAAAATCATCATTAAGAATCAGGTAAACGAAAGACTGCAATAGATTTTCTATGTAAGAATCCAGCTTATTTTCACCAAGTATTTTGATGATTTTTTCTATATAGTTTTTTCTAGCTTCATCCAGAGGTTTTCTTTGGATTTTATATTTTGGCTTATTCTTCATTTTTTCTTATATTTATCGTATGTATTTATTCTACCACAATTTAGTAGTGCAAATATGTTTCATGTGCTTGTTTGGCTTTTACTTTATCGGTTATGCCAATGTAGTAGGTTATGGTTGTTTCAAGCCTAGAATGCCCACATAACGTCTTTATTTCTGTAAACGGTGCCCCATTCATTGCAAGATGAGTAGCAAAGCAGTGTCGCAAGCAATGTGGGGTCACTTTCTTGTTTATTCCAGCTATTAGCCTTTGCCTCTTGAAATATCTAGTTAAGTCCTGATTCCTGAGTCTCCTGGGTCTTTCTCCAGTAGTAACAAAAAGTGCTGGATTTTTATCTATGCGTCTGCCAACATATTGTTGAATCCAAGATATTGATTCTTCAGTAAAAAATATGGCTCTTTGCTTTGAACCTTTTCCTATAACCAAACATTCTCTGGTTTTAAAATCTATGGAATCACAATTCAAACTCAAGGCTTCAGATATTCTCATTCCAGTTCCCAATAATACCTCCACTAAAGTTCTGAAGCGTAATCCATAAAGTGGTTTAATATCAATAGAATCCCTGAAGCGTTTAATCTCTTCCGAAGTTAAAAAAACGACCTCTCTTCGAGGACGTTTGGGAATTGTTATTAAGTCTGGATTTATCTGAAGTAAAGCGGAGTAGTGGTCACGATAGTATTTCAGAAGTCCTTTTATGCAAGCTAGACACACTCCAATAAAAACTTCTGAATTTTCACGTTGATACAAAATCCGTTTTAACTTAAAAATATGTTCCATTGTAAATTCTTCCACTGAAATATCCCCAACATCTCGAACAAAACATTTTAGTCTTGAGCGATAACTGATAATACTAGACTGAGCAAATCTGCGTTCCACTTGAAGCCAAGTCAGAAATTCTTCGGAGGTATTGCTAATTTTTCTTGCCTCCATATTTTTGTTTATATTTATCATAGTTGAGCGTAATATCGAAACAATCTTTATTACTAAGCATCTGTCCGTATTTTATAGCGATAAGTCGGACTTGGTTGATGTCATACATATTTGTAAGTCCGCTTTTTCTTACTTTTTCAAAAGCGAGAAATTTGGCTTTAGTCATATATTTTAGAGTTAATGTTTAAGGCAATGACACATTAGCTTCGTGGCACAGGAAGTCAACGAAAGTTATCCACTCCAGCGGGGAACAGAGGTAATAGCAAAAAACCGCCAGTTTGTGGCGGTTCATACAATTTTTATTCAACCAATCTTTATATTTTAACTTTAACCCTTAATTCTTTATCAATTTTATAAAGTTCTTTAGAGATATCAAACATAAGTATGTATAAATCTGAAACATGAATAAATTCTCCAAATACCTGCTTTCCTTGTAGTTTTTGTTTTATTTCTTTTCCTCTCCATCTGACAACCTGCTTTATTGGCTTTTCAAAATTGAATTTGTTTCCATGAGATGCTCCATTTCTTAAATGTTTTGCAAAATGAAAAAGTCTGTTTTTATTTATCTTGCAATTGTATTTAGAATTTTCAATGATATTAAATAGAGCAATTGAAATCAACCTTCCTTGTTGGATAAGTAGTTTATCGATACTACATTCAACTCCTCCATTTTCTTCTTTTAATTGCACAAACTCATTAAAACGATTTAATACATATCCAACCTCAAATTTCAATGAACCACGTCCCTGAAGTTTAACTGACGTAGTTATTTCACTCATTTTGCCCTTATGATTTTGCACTAATATTTTTTGAAATAATGGCATGACCATCATGTTTTGGCTAACAATAAAAAATAAAAAACTATCCTCAAGCATTCTTAGCATGGGATGTATATCTAGTTTAATATCTTTTTTGCTCCCCATAAATTATTTACCGTGATGAAAATATATTCTGCAATCAATATCATCTTTATTGCAGAAATCTTCTATTTCCCTCTCGACATCATTCCAATAATTATTTTTGGTAAAATATATTTCTTCGTATTTTTTCAGTAGCTCTGGATGTTTTTGTTTGAGCCACATTTTTATTGAATCCCACACACTGCCTTTAACATTCAAATTTTCCAGCATATAGAAATCTGCATATTTTTTGGTTTTAAGCACTATGTCTTTCCAATCAGTCAAAAATGGAAATATGGGTCCGATAAAAACATAAGTTTTAATTCCTGACTCTTTCAAGGATTTTAAGGATTTTATCCTATTTTCGACTGAAGACGTAAACGGTTCGACTTCTTTACGCATATTGTCATTAGTAGTTGTTATGGTTAATCCAGCTTCACAATGCTTGAATTGTTTGAGCAAATCTATATCCCTAACGATTAAGTCTGATTTGGTTTGAATTCCAAGATTCGGCTCGAGTGGAATTAACTTCTCCAGAACTTTTCTGGTAAGCTGATATTTTCGTTCAAATGAAAGATATGGGTCGGTTACCGAGGAAAAAAAAACGGACTTGCCCTTGTATTTTGAAGTTTTATTTGGAATCAATTCTGGAGCATTTATTTTGGCATCAACAAATTCTCCCCAATTTTCAGCGTGCCCAGTAAAACGCTTCATAAATCTGGCATAGCAGTATATGCAGGAATGCATACAGCCGACATAAGGATTGATAACGTAATCCGCATCTGGAAGATTGGACTTAGTAATTATCGAACTGGCTTTTATTTCATTGAGTTTCATATATACATCTTAGCAAGAAACGGAGCGGAGTAGTAGTTATAAAAATTTCCCAAAAACTATGCAATGAAATGAACCATTTCCATGGAGATAACGACAAAGACACCCTTTTGGGGCGTCCTCATAAGTAAAATCAACAATCTTTTGTGATTAGTCCTAGAGTCTAGCATATCCTTGTACAAGAGATATGTCTACAGATTATTTTGCTCTGTTAAGCCATTGCTGTTACTTACTGACGAATCAATAAGTTACGACCAGCGGATGAAATCTACACTGCACAACGCTTGGTTTGACCCAACACGTCTTTTGCGTGCAATGCTCTAAGATTCCATCAAAATCTCCCTAGAAAGGAGGTGATCCATCCACAGCTTCCGCTACGGATGCCTTGTTACGACTTCACCCTTATCATCGATCCCACCCTGGTCCCTGCTTTGAGACAGGGCCTTCCGGTGTTACCGACTCTCTTGGTGTGACGGGCGATTATCTTCGTGAAACTACGAATTGATGTTCCCATCGCGCCTGCGGATTTCCCGCACGCGACGAGCTCTAATGCATTTTCTGCTTGAGTTTATAAATCTTTCTTAAACCTGATTCTTTCAAATGGTCTTTGTTTATAACCATTTTGAGAATCTGACAAAAAATTTCAAAGTCACCATTCTTTGATCGTAAATGCAAAGAATTACTTTTGAAAAATGGAATAATGATTTTTTCCAGATCATTTCTGTTGGATACTTCGAAGCGATAACAATCTTTATGATTTTTTCGCTTATCTGGCTGGAAATAGACATTGCCACAGCCAAAGAATTTTTTCAGCTCGTAGAGAATTTTTTTGTCTTTCTCGATAAGCTTTAAATAAAACCTTGGTTCGACTTTTGTCCTTCTCCTAACCAGCTTCTTTGAATCGGGATCTTTTACGTAAGCTGTAAAACTCCCCTCTCCATCGACTAAACCAACAATATAATCTGGACTTAATTTTTCCATATGCTATTGAGTGAATCCTTCCCCGCCTCTTCGGCGGGTACTACGATTCAGCTGACTTCTTACGCTGCGTAAGTTTCATTATATGATTCTATTATAACACAGAATCAAAACAACGTAAGATCTCCCGGGGTTATCTAAACTTCCATTCCCAGCATTCCAACAGGTATTGTCCTGGCATTTTCCCTTCGCTCACCACCTATCCGAAGGTCAATGCTACCTTTTTTATATTTGGACTGCTGTTTGCCTTAAGATCCTTCACCGCCATTCTCACGAATGACGACTATCTTTCGGCTACGCTCTGATTGGGTATCAAAGGAGAAGATTTTAACTTCTTAGAAATTTAAACTGCCCGGCGCTTTTATTGTGAGTACAAGATCCGAGAACGTATTCACCGTGACATGGCTGATTCACGATTACTAGTGATTCCGGCTTCATGAGGTCGAGTTGCAGACCTCAATCCGAACTGAGACCAAGTTTTTGGGATTAGCTCCGCCTTACGGCTTGGCAACCCTTTGTCTTGGCCATTGTAGCACGTGTGTCGCCCAGGGCGTCAAAGGGCCACGCTGATCTGACGTCATCCCTTCCTTCCTCCCAGAACAAAACGCGTTTCGCTTT
>Ga0247842_10001952_pt1 | contig 32159 bp, 38 predicted proteins | sample LaCruzMarch2015__3_FD_192411 | JGI IMG/M metagenome (GOLD analysis project Ga0247842, IMG submission 192411) | Freshwater microbial communities from meromictic Lake La Cruz, Castile-La Mancha, Spain - LaCruzMarch2015_19m | ecosystem: Environmental > Aquatic > Freshwater > Lake | place: Spain...
ACGCTAATGTTTACGGTCATCACAATCCTGAGTTTTTACATAATTTGAAAGAATCATTTAAGGTCAAATAATATGAAAAAAACTCAACTTCCACTATTCCCAGATTCAGAGTTACCTCAAGAAGAGCAGAGTAATTCTGGATTAAGAAATGAATATCAGCAATTAATAGCTGATGACGGTAGTTATAAATCATCAAGTAATATCCAAAGACACGCTCAAAAACATGGTTTCACCCCAGAAGAGTATTTTCATGCTCTAACTACACATCCGGGCTTTTTAAACGAAAATCCTAGAGCTATAAGAACTATGATTCAAGAAAGCGGTCAAAATACTGAGGCAAATAACGAGAAAATATTCCAAGCCTTAAAAAAGAAAGCTAAGGGAAATGAAGGCGCTAGAGATACTTTAGAAGCTATAGTCAGACATGGACAAGTTCCTCAATCTCTACTAGAAGATGTTGCTAAAGGCAAAGATAGTATTATAGCAACTAGGCATAGGACTGATAGTGACGAAGAAGTGGCAAATGATGTATTTGGTAGACTTGCTCAAAATGATAATTTAGAAGAAAAACACTTTAGATTTCTACACGATAAGAATCCGGCAGCCGTAGCTAGAATGTTTGATAAGTTACCAGATGATATTAAAAACAGCCTTATTAAAGATGATAAGACTATAGATAAAATTTCTGGTAGAGATTTAAGAAATCATATTGAATCCGAGATGGCTAATCCTGAAGGTAGTGACCAGAAGTTTGGAGCCGCTGAAGCTAGAGCTATTCTCAATCATCCATCTCAGAGACATAAAGATTTAACATCCCAAGACCAGTTTGACCATGTATTAGGTAAATTACCTGAAATTGAAAGAAAGGCTTTTGCAGATAAGTATCTTGGTATTGAAGGTGGAGAGCAGACTGATGCTGAAGGTAATAGATTAACTCCATTTCAAGATAATGAACTTCCTGAGGTTGAATTTGAAGGTGAGCATAATTGGAATAATTGGAATCACGGCGAAGGCTACGACCAAGGAATGGCTAGTAAATTAGCTGCCTCTAAACATATCTCTGATGACCAAGCAGACCACATCAAAAGACACGGCTCTTTTGATGAAAAATATAATTTATACCATAATCAAGATATAGACCCTAAACATGGCGTTGAAATGTTCCGTAAATGGAATCAAGACCATGAGCAGCATGGTTATGATGACGAGCAATTACAGAATAGATTTAAAAAAGACAAAAAAGATGTTTTTGATATCGATGATGTAGAAGAAGATTATTGGAATGAGCACGAAGACGATATGCGTGAAGCTGGAGATAACTGGGCTAACGAAAGCTATTCTATGGATAAATATCTTCGTGATAACAATATCAATGCTTGGAAAGATAAAGACCCTTCAGACCATAGAGGCGGAGAGGATTGGGTTGATGAGCATCTAAGAGAGAATCACGATTGGAAAGGCGATAACGCTAAATCTAAACAAAATGAAGGTCGTAATGACTTTGATGCTTTAAATAAACTAGCTGAAGAATACGATAGAAATAATCTTATTAATTTAGACGATTTTAAAGAACATACAGGGATGGAGCATCCTTCTGAAATTGGTATTCCGTATAATGAGAAAGCCGATACTATCGACATGGACCATATTCATGATAAATTAGATGAATTTGGCGGTCCTTTACAGATAGATTACGCTAATCATGACGACTACACTATTCATAACCACCCTGATTTTGACGACAGATATACTGACGCTGTAAATGAGTGGCGTACTCACATGGATAATTCAGGTGACTTACCTGATGATTATTACGAAGACCATAAAGATGATTATTACTATAGCGAAGGATATAATAACTCTCGTGCAGAAGGTGAGAAAGAATGGAAAGAAAGACACTTCAAAGAAGAGCTTTTACCAGACCTTTACGCTAACTCTCATAATGATGATAGATTTGTTCCTGAGCATATTCGTGACCATTTACCAGAATATCAGCAATTAAAAGAGAACAGGATTAATAAAACTGGAGATGGAGCTAATGGTCCATTTCTAGATAAGTATATAAAAGAGCGTTCTAGAGAGCATGAGTATGGAGAAGACCAACACGCTTATGAAATGGTAAAAGACCACGCTAAAGCTAACGGTGGCTCTATTGACGTTGGAACTATGCATAAAATATTCCCTAACCAGAAAGAGAAGTGGAAGAAAATTTTTGACGGTAAAGGTAAATTAACTGAAGCTGAAGTAGATGAAAAAATAGCTCAGATACCTAAGACTAAGTATGGAATAAGTTACGGTAAATGGGATTCTAATAAAATGCAGAATCTTAATCGTCAAGATGAGACCATTATGCGTTTAGACCATACGGATGAGTCTTTAGCTCCTATCAAAGAAGACCCTGAAATGTTTAGAACTTTCAATAAAGTAATGGAAACTTCTAAGCGTTCTGGACATCCTACTAAAGATAGAACGATTGCTTGGTCTCGTGTAGATATGTCAGACCCGAAACACTGGCTAGTTGATGAACTTCAATCGGACTTTGGTAAGACAATGACTCAGTATCTTAAGAGTAACGGTCATGAAGATAAGGCTAGTCATATCGAGAAGATTTCTGATTACCATAAAAACTGGCGTGAAGCTTTACTGAATCACATTATTAAAGAAGCTAAGAAACATGGCGTAGAAAAAATCTCAACTCACTCTCCAGAGTCTAAGTCAGCTCACACCGGTTCGGACACTACTCATAGTGTTTATAATGATAGTTACGGTAAAGTTCCTAAATCTATGGGTTTTAAGCCTGTATCTGGCGATACATTACCATTAACAGATACTGGCAAAAGCACTTTTGTTAAGAAAGGCTCGTCTGGTAGTGACCCTACAAAACATAAGATGGCTATGGACCATCATGCTCAAATGAATTTAATTCATGATAAAATAGCTAGTGAGTTGGGTACTAATCCAGCGGCAGACACTCATAGGAAATTATCACAACATCATAAAGACTTGTTTGGACAACACGGCGCAAAACTTAAGCAGATAGACTCAGACCATGGTTATAATGGAATGAGTATTCCTAACGTTGCAGAAAACCTGACAGATATAGAACACTTAAGAAGCGATGCTAATAATGCAGGTCTTACTGCCGAGCACGTACCTCATAAAAATGATGATTTATTAAATAAACCAATTGAAGGCGATAAGGCTCTTGGCGGTCATACTCTAGAACTTAACCCTAGATTAATTAAGCATTTTATTGATGTTGCTGATACGCTAATGAAGGTCGAAGTTCTTTTTGTAAATACACTTGCTAAAAATGAAGATACTGATAAACTATTAGACAAAATTAAAGTTTTAAGAAAGTACCTAGGGTATGGGGTTTAATATGAGTATTAAAGAAAATCTAGAACTACTCAGTAAGATTGAAGATATTGTAGAATCAGAGCTTAAAAAAGGCTTTATTGATACAGATATGCTTAATAAAAAATCTTCAGTAGTTCCTAAGGTTTCTTTAAATCCAGAACATGGTGCGAGAATTGCTCACGCCTATGAAACAATGAAGCATGAGCCTAATCATCCTCAAGTTAAAAACGCTTATAATTCACTAATCAAAGAAACTAAAAAACAATATAAGGATTTATTAGGTAAGGGTTATAAATTTTCTAGGATAACAGACCCAGATTTTCAACCGTATAAAAACTCTAAAGAAATGCATTACGATATCGAAAACAATAAGCATTTGTATTACTTTCCCACTTCTATGGGTTTTGGCTCTGAGGGAGAGCATCCAAAAGACCACCCTTTATTGCAACCTACTGAGTTTTACTCTCATGATGGGGAGCAAATGATGGCTAATGACCTACTGAGGCAAGTTCATGACATAAATGGTCATCATATGGGTGGCAAATCAGGATTCGGTCCTACAGGAGAGCATCAGGCTTATTTGACCCACAAAAAAATGTATAGCCAGTCAGCTCAACCAGCTCTCGCTAATGAGTTAATTATGCAGAATTCTTGGGTGAATTTCGGACCTCATGCAGAGAATAATAAGAAAAATCCTAAAAATACTATCTACGCTCCACAAAAAGCTGGACTTGTTCCTGAATGGGTTTATAATAGTAAATGGCATGGTGAAAAATGAGCCGTTCTAGAAAATGGTCTTTAGATAAATTAAAGCAAGTAGCTGCAAAGTATACTAAAAAAAGTCATTTTCAAAAATTTGACAATCCTGCCTATCTTTCAGCCTCCAGACAGGGTGTTTTAGATGATATATGCTCTCATATGCAACAGAAAAATTATAAAAAATATTCTAGCGAAGAAATCAAGGATATAGCAGGGCTATATAGAACAAGAACTGTTTTCCAAAAAAGTAATAAGCAAGCTTACACTCAGGCTCTTTTAATGGGCGAGGATTCCTTAGACAGCGTATGCTCACATATGCATTGTGTAAAAAAAATACAAAAACACACTAAAGAAAGCGCAGCTAAAGATGCTGTAAAATACAAGACCAAAAGGGAATTTTGTATTAACGATGCGGGTTCTTATTTAGCGGCGCTTAAAAATGGTTGGATAGATGATATTTGCCAACATATGATAAGGAGTACTAACTCATCAACAGCAGAGAGATTTATCTTAAGCAAAGTCCAGCGATACCATCCCGATGCAATTCAGAGGTATTTCTTTAATAAAGATAAGAGATTTAGGCAAAGCAGATATCAGTTGGATATCTATATCCCAAGTCTTAATAAGGGTATAGAGTACGATGGTACTTATTGGCACTCAGTAAGTGTATTGGCTAAAAATAAGAACATTTCGATAGAGGAAGCTAGTAACTATCACGCCGATAAGGATGCTTTTTTTAGTAGTATCGGGATTGAAGTTTTACATATAGCTGAAGATAGTTGGGAAGCTCAAGAAATTTGGCAAAGCAGAATCTTTTTGAGTTTTATAGGTGTACTACCGAAAGTACCTTCTACCAAAAAACAAGATTTCTTTAGAAAAAACACTGACGAATATATAGAAGAATTAAAATCTATTTAATAGGATTATACATGTCTTTACATAAAAAACACAGACGTAATACATCAGAATATCTAGAAGAGCTTGAAAACTTAGGTATATTAGGTAAGTCAGAAGAATATGAAAAGCTTGAAAAAGGTTCTTTACAGCGTAGACATAAGTTTAATCCTAAAGCTCCAGAAAACGATAAAACTAGATTACAGCAAAGAGCTTGGACTCATGATGAAGAATCTGAAGCTAGAGATTCTTTACAGCCGATGGACGATACTGCTAAATTTCGTTCTTTAAGAAAACTAGCAGGTCAAACTCATGTTAGAAAACACCCTCAAACTGGTGAAAATCTATACCTTATGCATAGAGGTATGGGTCAGGAAGAGTTTGCTGGAACTAATAAAAATGGTAAAACAGTGCATATTGCAGGAGAAAGAACTAGTTGGACTCCAGATAAAGAAGTAGCTGAAAATTTTGGTCAAGAAAACGGCGATAGAGCTACTTATGGCGGCGGAGTAGTTTCTGCTTGGATTCCAGAGTCAAATCTTATCCATAACCCTAATCAATTCAACGCTCCTAGTAATATTAAAGACGAAGGTAATTTAAGTGAGTTTCAGAAACAACTCAACTCAACAAAGGCATCTATAGGTAAGTACGGCTCAAAATTCAAAGACCGCTCAGTTACCGAAAGAGAAGAGAAAGAATGGATTGTAGAACACGATAAACATGGCTTTCATCATGCAAACCTAGACGCTTTAGTACCACACAAAGCTGACGCTAAAATTAATCAAAAACAAGGCAAGTCTGGCGATAAGTCTTCTTATAAAGCTAAAGATTTAAAACAAATGAAACCTAGAGATACTCACCAAGGTCAATTTGGCTGGACTCCAAAAGAAAAACTTGCAGCCTCAGAAAAAATCAATAATTCACTTAGAAAAGATGAAGAGATGGACGAAGCGCCTAAAAAATCAAAAGGCGCAAAGCAAGAAGAAGAGAAGGTCGGAGAGGCTTTATCTAATCTAGCTACCGATAAACAGACTACGGCTGGAATGAATAGCCGTATCTACAGTATGCCTAGCGCTGATAAAATGAAGCGCTCGAAAATGGCACAAAAAACAGGTCAAATTCCTAGCTCTATCAATATTTATGGCGCTCACTATCCTGTAGTTCGTTTAATGGATGATAATAAGACTCTTTTAGTTCATACATCGCCATACGGTCAAGATGGTAAAACAGAAGAGCTTATTGAGAAAATAGGTATGCAATTACCTGAGCATTTCCCAGACGCTCACGTTATTGAAATTCATCATCCTGACTATAGACATTCAGCCAGAATCATGAAAATGAGGAATCCTAATACTATTGCTGAGTATCTAAAACATGCTTCAGAAAATCATCCTGATGAGAACTACAGAAAACATGCTGCTGAAGCTCACTTACATCTAACTAACCTTAATAAGATTAAAAAAGGTGAGTTTACTAAACCTATCCACGCTAAGCGTACAGCTAGTGAAGGGTTTGACTACGATAAGAACGTCAAAGGTAGAGTAGATAGATTACACAATTATTTAACATCTTTAGGACTTACTCCAGACGTACAAGATGATGAAAGCGGAAGAGATTTAGGAAGTAAAAGCCCTACATCTTTGACTATTAATAGACAAGGCGACCCGCATGACCAGCAAGTTCTACACGAGGCTGGACATGCCTTACTTACTCCTCCGGGGATGAATTTACCTGAATATCAAAATCGTATTGGAGCGCCGGGGTTTTTAGGTAAGTTAAAACAAACACAGACATCTGGTGAATTAAAACCAATGCATGGCGGCGGTATGCCTGAGCAAACAGCTCAGCACATGGAGGGTGGTATTGCTCGTAGAGCTGGTATTGAACCTTTCAGAACTCCTAAACGTGGGAAGGAAGGAACTTCAGAAGAGCTTGCTAGAGAACATGCTAAACAGACTCTTAATGACTTGGACCAAGGTTTTTATAGATTCGACCCATTTACTGGAGAGAAAGAATTACAAGCTAATCCAAACACATTAATTAATGCTAAGTCACATAAAGACTCAGGCTTATTTGGTAAGATTCGTCGTCAATTAATTGAGCAGCGTAAGTCTAGAGCCAATATTCCTCAGGAAGATTTAGATGATATGGCAGCTAGTGAAAAAGACGTATCTAAGCCATTCGGTCAACATCCTCGTAATTGGTATAAGGATAAGAAGTCTCAAGAGAAGCGCAAAATCATCGCTGAAAAAGATAGGCAGAAAACAGGTGCTAAAAAACCACTTGATGCCGCTTTAGATAAATTCAAAGATTTCAATAAAGCCGAAGCTCCTAAGCCTTTCAAAACTGGCGACAGAGTTAATCATAAAGCCCACGGAGTTGGAACTGTACGTCAATCTCATGGCGATGGTCACTATACTGTAGGTTTTGATAATAGTAAGGACACTAGCCTTAATTACAAAGGACTTAAAGTTCATTCCAATGATTTTAATAAACCTCAAATTAAGAAATCTTCAGTAGCTTCTAGTCCAGTAGTTCCTGAGCAATTAGAAGGTTCTTTACAAAAACCTTTTAAGTCTAAAAAGAAACGTAAAGTATCTTCTGATGAAATTCAAAAATGGGAAGGTAAGGCTCTCAAGTCAGGGGCTCTAGCTTTAGCTTTAGCTCATGGCGCTCATTATATGAATCAAGAAAATGTTGAAGCTGCTAAAACGCCAGCCTCAAGAGAAGTTGCAGCCGCACCAATTGACCCAGCTCAAAGAGCTAGGGAATCAGGTAGAGCGCAAGCTGACGCTGACGTAGCTCAAATTATGCAGCGTAATTTTGTTAAGCACAATCCTTATAAGCCAAGTCATATTGCTATGAAAGAAACTATCAAGTCAAGTCCTGATTTGATGAATAAATACGGATACGCTCTTAAAATGAGTAAACCGGCTTTATCTGAATTAGTTCAAAGCCACCCTACAATGGGTCAAGAAGTTGGCGAGGCTCACTACTCTAAGTTGAATCAAGAGTTTGGTGGAGATAATGAAAAGATAGACCATGCTTGGAGAAATGGAATTAAGGCTACTAAAGTTAAATTTGGTATGGAGAATCAATAGGTTACGTTTAAGGCTTGTAAAAGCCCTCCTTATTGTGGTATAATTCAAGTAAGGGAGGGCTTATGAAACAAATATTTTTATTTATTAGTTTAATAGCCGCAACTACGCTTAACGCTTATGATTTTAAAACACCACGAGTTAAGCCAGTTAAGAGTAAAGTATTAGAACAGATTATCAAGAACAAGCCGGATATCGATAAGAATTTAGCCAAAAAACTCGCTAGTTCAATTGAAAGATATGCTAAAATATATAAAGCTGACCCTCATAGAGCCGCAGCAATAGCTATGCAGGAATCAGGCTACAGAAATATAGCTACTACTAAGCATGGGAGTCATTTTGACGTTGGTATGTTTCAGATAAATATTCGCACTATTAAAGAATATGGATTTAATAAGAAAGAACTGATTAAAAATATTGATTATGCCGTAGAAAGTTATTTTAAAGTTGTTACTGATAAGAAAAAAGCTTGTAAGTACTTGAAAGAAGATGCATGGAGCTGCTATCACTCGAAAACCAAGCACTTAAGAAATAAGTACAAATCGTTAGTAAACAGATTTTATGTAAAAAAGGGCTATAATGAAAAAATCGCCAACAATTAAGCCTTTCAAGAGGGAAGAATACGAGAAAGTTGTAAAAACTTTTGATTGGGATGAATTGGCTATAGATTTGATTAAGCTTCAGATTGAATTTGAAGAGCTTAAAGAACATCTAACACCTAAAGAAATTGAGTTATTTCAACAACTTATACTTATATACGAAACTGAAAAAGCTGAGAGAGTGTCTGACCAGTACGACCATTCAAGACGATATTTCGGAGACCAGTCGTTTGGAATTCCAGAAACAGAGCTTAGTGAAGAAGACCTAGAAAACCTTTAAAAATCGTAATCTTTACCTTATAGGAGTATATTATGGATAATATCAAACCTGAAGAGGTTGAGTCGATTAAGGTTATTGGGGAGCTTCATGGAGAGGACGTTAAGGTTATTAAGACCATTGGCGGGTTTTTCTGTGCTGTCGGGCGTAAGTCTAAAAATAAGAAAACCGTAGAGCCTCTTGCAGCAGGTTCTCACGTTGCATTAGTTTCTCACCAACTTGATAAACAGTTTAAAAACGAATTCAGACCAGCTATGTTTAAGTCTGAATCTGAATTACTACCTATTGTTAAAGAATATACAAAAAAGCTACCTCAAGAATTGGTTGATAATGGATATGAATTATTCACTTTAACTAAAAATGAAAAAGTTAATTTCGTAGCTACTAAACGTGGTGCTGAAGTATTGAACTTTGAAGGTTCTATTGGCGTTGACGGTGTTGAATTAGATAGAGTATACCCTGTTTCAAATAAGGGAACTAAAGAAACAAGCTCTATTTGCCATGTTATTGCAGAAATTATTAATGACCGAGAATAAGATAGTAAGTTTACAGAAAGTTCGCTCAGACAAGAAACAAAAATCTAGTATGAGAATGTTAGATGCTTCAGCCAGCTACACATGTATTGAAAAATGCTTGAAATATTTAGAAATGAACGATATGCCTGAGCTTAAAGAACTTAAGAAAGATATGAAAGAAGTAATGAAGAAAATGATTGAGATAGGAAAAAATGGCTAAAAGACCCGCTAAAGGACCTCAATTAAACACCCTACCAAAGGCTTCTAATCAGCTAGAGCAGATTAGTTTCAATTTGGATAAGCAGGATAGTTTTATTAAGTCTCATGGCGTTACTTTTGAACATTATAGAGCTATACCATCTCCTATTGGTTTAAAGGACCGTGGAGAATACAGAAGAAGTGATTCTCTCGATACTATTTCTTCAAATGGTTTTATTTATAAGAAATGTGGGACCTTTACTGCTGTTCTTTTGGGTAATAATAAGAGAGAGCAAGATGTAGAGGGTGGGATGTTTGATTATTCTACCGCTAGATTAACTCTTCCTAGATATTATGATGAAGATGATACTCATAAAGGCGAAACAATTCATTTAGCTCCGGGTGATAGAGTTTATATTAAGGATATGGAAGTTGCTGTAGTTAATTATCAAAGAGTTGATTATAATCCAGCAGGTATGGACTTTTTACAATACCCAGCCTTGTGCGTAGAATTCTTGATTGATTCCCGTGGACTTGAATATAAGCAAGGTCATGATTTTAGAATTGCTAGTAATGGATGTATTGATTGGATTGATGGTGGAAAAAACCCCGGAATAGACCCAGATACTAAAGCTGGAAGAGTTTATAGTGTAAGATACAGATACTCAGCTCATTGGTATATAGCTAGTATTATTAATGAAATTAGAGTTGGGAATATAACTGAAAATGGTGTGAGAAAACCTTCTAGGATGCCTTACCACGCAATGATTCAGAGAGAGTATGTTTATCATCAAAAAAATAACGATGGTGAAAATGAAAATAAAAAAGAAAATGGTCAGCCAAGTCGTGTTTCTCCGAAACCAGACGAAGATGTTGAACCTAACAAATATCAAGTAAAAGTAAACGTTAATACACTTGAATAGAGAGGAATATATGGAAAGAAAAGGCAAAAACAAAAACTTTGACCCGCAATTAACTGCGAGTAATTCTTATAACGACCCAGCCGGTGCTCAGAAGAATGTAGTTGTAGGACCTAAGCTTAAACCTATTCAGCTTACGGCTACAACTTGGACAACTGATGCTACTACAGCTCGTCAGATTCAAGCCGGTACTCAATTGGCTATTTATAATAATTCATCCACGCTTTATAGTGCAACATTTGGACAAACATCATCTGTAGCAGCCGCAGCCGCAGGAGCTGTAGATGCTTCTGGAAATGTTTCCTGTGCATGTAAGCCTAATGACTGGACGTATCTTGCAGCTTCTGAAGATACTTGGGTAATTACTCAAAACGCCCTATTGTTAGTATTTATTATCGATGACCATACAACAATGAAATAATATGAATTCTAAACAGTTAGCTTTTATAAAATCTATGGTCGGTGATGATTTTCTAGAAACTCTAGGAAAGTCAGAGCTATATAAACCCGATACTAAAACAACTGTAGACCCTCTTGAAATTAAAGCAGCCTTAAGTATTGTTCCTAGAATCCTATTGTCATTTTTGATTAATGAACTTAAGCCTATGAAAGCTAAGGAAAATAAAGATATTCATATTCCTTGGGCTCCGGGTGTATTGCACGTTGAGAAACATGGACCGGATATCTATAGTGGTCAGATTACAAGCGCTGAAAATAAGATTATTTATGAATTCAAGTACCGCTCTCTTCCTTCCGTAGGATTGGTCATCCTGACCACGTTTGAGCTTTATGATTTAGAAGAAATGCACCAAGCGCCTGAGCCTGTCGTAACCATTACACCAGCAGAACCAGAAACTAAGTCATTGCAAGATTTAATCGATGAAAGATTGAAACTTCATGGTATTATTAGAGAAGTAGTAGACCAGAGACTCTCGGAGAGAGAGGCTATACAACAACTTCTCCTTATGAGACTCAAGCCAATTATGGAAGAGTCAGAGGAACATCATAGTGAGCCTACAATGGACAAGAAATTAAAACTCAAAGAATTCTTAGAGAATAGAAAATTACAGCCAGTAGATATGGACAAGAAAGAAGATATTAGATGTCCAGACTGTAGTTTTAAAATATTTAAATCAGGTGAATCAGCTATTAAATGCTGTATTTGCTATGGTTCGTATCATAATAAAGAAATCAAATTTAAAAAATCAGAGAAGGGTGTTAATTTTAATTTCCCTAAAGATTTTGATGCTGAAAGTATTAGTATGCTGATAGAAGCAATTAAAGGTAAAAAATAGGGGTAATATATGGCACGTAAGTACATCGCCGTTAATGGAGATTCAGTGGGTGATTCTATTGGAAACGCAATTGTTTCAGATAATCACGAAGAACTATCTAGAGTTTCACAAGCGGTTAAAAGCGCTCACCAATTTATTGACCAGTGGGTTGAATCTCACGGCGGTAAAGTAATTGTAACTTCAGGTGACGAAGGAATCTACGAAATCGATGAACAAGCTCTTCAGCAATTAGAGAGTATTCGTGCTGAATATCAAAAGATGGCTAATACTACTTTAACAGTGGGTGTTGGTAGTAGTATGTCAGAAGCTTCAAAAGCTTTGATATACGGTAAGATGAACAATAAGAATCAAATCGTAGAATACGAACCGCAAATCGATGACTATATTGCTAATGATGGCGAAGCTCAACAACAAGAAGAGCAAGCTGAGTCTCAATTCCCTGAAGAAGCTCAAGAAGAGGGTGAAGAATCTGAACTACTATCTCCAGATGGAATTGAACAAGAAGGTCAGGAGCAAGAAGCTTTCGAGCAAGGTGCTGAGGGTGAAGAGGAATCCCAAGAGGGCGAAGAACAGTTTGAAGGTGAAGAATCTGAAGGCATGGAAGGCGAAGAAGAGTCTGAAGAGCCTCAAGCTAAGATGCCTCTTAAAGCCGCTGTTGATGAACATAAGAAATTAGTAGGTGCTTTAAAATCTCCCGGTAAAGAAGATGACCAACAACAGTTAGAAGAGCAAAGCTCTGAACTTGAAGACCTAGAGGGTCAGCAAGAGGAAGCTGAATACGCTGACAATGAAGAACGGCCGGAAGGTGAAGAGTCTGAAGAAGGCGAAGAACAGTTTGAAGAAGAGCATGAGCAATCTGAAAGCCCTGAAGAAGAAATGGCTGAAGATGATGAGCAGGACGAGTCTGAAGAAAGTCAATTACCTCAAGAGGGCGAAGAAGAGCAATTTCAAGGTGAAGAATCTGAAGATGAGTTAGAAGACCCTAGTAATCCTCCTCATGAGCAAGGATTAAATCCTGAAGAAGAAATGGCTCATGATGCTGAAGAGCAAGAAGATGATGAGCAGGATGCTGATAATATTGAAGCTGACGAGGAGCCTAATGCTCTTGATGGTAATACTGAGCCTGACGATGAAGATTTTGAACAAGATTCTGAAGAATCTATCGATAATCAATTAGCAGATGAAGAAGATATGGAAGGTGAAGAATCTGAAATTCCTGAATTAGGAGAACATGAGATTGCTCAAGATGGTGAAGAACAGCCTGAAGAGGGTGGGGATAGTCAATACGGAATTATGTCTGAAATGATGAACTCAAATCTTCCTGAAGACGGTGAAGAAATGGGTGAAGAAGAGCCTTCTGAGGACAGTGATACTGAACTTAATTCTGATATCGTAGAATCTCTGATGGCTTTCAAAGAAAATAAAGAAATGTTAGAAGAACTTAAACAGAGTAATCCTAAGCTTTATCAAGCTAATATTATGATGCTTCGTTCTATGATTGAGATGGCTAAGAAGTTAAAGATGAAACCTGAGCAAAACTTTAATCAAGCTTCTGCTAATCAGGGAGCTTCAGAAGAAATGCCTGACCAAGATGAGATGATGGATGACGAGGAGCAAGCGCAAGCTGGGCAACAAAAACAACAGCCTCCTATGCAGCAAAGACAGTCTCAGCCACCTCAAGCTCAAAAACAGACTCAACCATTTCAAAAGTCTGAGAATAAAAAGGTGACTCCTGTAAAAAAGCAGTAGGGCGAGGGAATATACCAAATTCACCATTTTCTTTGCCTGATAAACCTGTGAAACACATACCCGTACATCAACAACCGGTTGGCGCTAAGCGTAAAATGAAAATAAAAGTTCAGGATGGAACTACCGGTAAAGTTTCGTGGCGTTCTGGTAAGAAAGGACTGGTGCGTGATTATGATGGTGATGCAATCTCTACCAATTACTCTAATAAGGATATGAAAATCAGTCATAAGGTACACGGTGGAGCTAAGGGTAAAACCGGTAAAGCACCTACTGATGGTAAAATGCCTGAGATGCCGGAAGAATAAGTATGGATTTTAAAATTGAAATCGATGCCAAAGAGATAGCTAAAGAATTTGGTAAATTAAATAAAGATGTAGAAGAGGCTGTTACTAAAGCAGTTGAAGCTACGTCCTTAGTTACTCATGCTAGAGCTAGGGAGATGGCTGCTGAAAAATTAGGTAGTACTAAGTATGCCTATATGGATGCTCTATCTTGGAAGAAAGTATCAGATGGCTTTTGGTTAGTAGAGCTTGATATGAAGAAGGCTGGATGGATAGAAGAAGGGCGTAAGTCTGGATTTATGGAAGAGCTTCTTAGAGGTAAATCTTCTAGGACAGGTAAGAGCGGTAAAAAATACGCAATTATTCCATTTCAACATAATAAATCTAAAGAGCAAGGTCAAACTCCTAAAGCTCAAGGTTTAATGGACCAGATTAAAGTTTTTTTGGATGACAAAAAAATCTCAACTACCAAGTTAGATTTCAATGCTGACGGAAGCCCTAAGTTAGGTTTATTACATAAGTTCGATATTGCTAGTGCTAAACCCTCAGCTAAAGCTAAATACCCAGCTCTTAAAGGTGTAAGTATTTATCAAAGAAAAGATGCTGACGGTACTGTTAAAAGAGATGTTATGACTTTTCGTATTATTACTGAAGACCATAAAGCTGAAGGAAGATGGAATCATCCGGGCTCTAAAGGTGCTTTCATTATTGATGAGTGTTTCATGTGGGCTAGTACATATTTTGATACTGTAGTTTTACCTGAAGTATTAGGTAAATTTAAATGAATAATGCGGTAGCTATAGATATATTCTTACTGTTTCAGATTTTAAGTATCGTTATTGTCTATCTTGAATGGGATAATATGTCAAAGAATTGCAGTAAGCGTATTCTGGTTGGAAGACTTTTTATATTCTTCTTACCCAGTTTAGTTATGTTAAGTTTATTAATAAGACCTCTGGAGTAATATGTTTATATACAAAATAACCAATATAATTAATAAAAAAGTATACATAGGAAAAACTATAGGGTCTGTTGAAAAAAGATGGCAAAGACATGTTAGGTATTCAAAAAATCCAAAATACTGTAAAACTAAAATAGCTAATACTATCAACAAAAACGGTATTCAAAATTTTAAAATTGAGACTATTGATACGGCGTTGACTCTATGTGAACTAAATGAAAAAGAGATTTATTGGATATGTAAATATAATTCATTTATAGATGGCTATAATCTTACTAATGGCGGAGACGGTGGCGCTCAGGAAGGTGAAGCTCTAGAAAAAATCAGACAAAAAGCAAAAAATAGGATTACATCCCTAGAAACTAGAAATAAAATGAGTATCGATAGAACAGGTCATTTAAATGCAAGAAGTAAAAAAGTCACCATTGTAAGTGAGGCGGGTAAAGAGATAGCTTCTTTTTACTGCTTAAAGTACGCTTGTGATTATTTAAATATAAATTACTCTACAGGCAGAGCAATTGCTCAGAAAATAAACAAAACAAATAAAACAAAAGTAATTATTAATTACGTGTAGGTAAATATGGCGATTTTTGCTGGCGATGTAATCATTAAAACCGCTATAGAACTAGGGCTAGATGATTTACGTAAAAATAATTGGCTAATTGAGGATATCTTCTCAGACTTTATTGAGAATCCTATTTTAGCGCAACAATACGGTATGAAAGAAATTGAAAATGCTAAAAATTTCTTAAAAAACAATAAGATACATATTTTTATGGCGCATAGATTAGACAAAGAGGAGCTACCATGTATCACAATAGCTCTTGGAGATTCTACTGAAGATAAGTCTCTAGCTACCCTAGCTGACCAAAGTGCTGATATTGAAGATATGAGCGCTGAAGATATTGGTAAACCAATTCAATACATTATTAAGCCTTTTGAAGTGGTTAGTTATAATCAAGCTACCGGTACGGTGACTATACCTAAAGATGATAATTTCCAATATGTTAATGAAGGTATGCTTTTAGTAGATTCAAGTACTGGAAATGCTTGGGTTATTAGAGGTAAGAAAGCTGGGAATAAGCTCCTTATAGACCCCGGCTCTGAATTAGACGGTGAAAAATTTGGAGTGGCTCCTAAATATCAAATGTATAGAGCTAGAAGAGAACGTATTATATCTCAAGAAAGCTATAGTATTGGATGCCATACACATGGAGACCCTGCTACATTATTGTTTTTATTCGGTTTTGTTAAATATTGTCTATTGAGATACCGTGAAGGTCTTCTTGAGGCTAATAATTTTCAATTATCTAACCTTAGCGCTACCGACTTAATTAGAAACACAGCCTTTCAAGCTGAAAACGTATATTCTAGATTTATAACTCTTTCAGGTCAAACAGAAGAGAGCTGGATTAAGACTCCTTATAGAACTATTGAAGCGGTAGGAATAGAAGATGGTGAAGCTACTGGAATAAGAATAATTAGCAATGAAAATACCGACCCTGATTCGGAAGAATCGGAAAATGATTTATGGGATACTATTGATTCAGAATCTTAATCTTTAATATATAAATAGAGGGTTGTATGTCCAAGGAATATAAACAGGACGAAGTGGCAAAACTGCTTACTAAGTCAATTATAGGTAATGTTAAGAAGGCTTTAGCTGGAAAATCTCCGGTCGAGGATGTTCTTGACCCTAATTTTAAGCCCGAAGCTGACCCACTTAAGATACCAGCTCCTAAAGAATCAGTTATGAATAAAGCTAAGCCGTCGAAATTAAAAGGTTTTCTAGATAAAAAGATGTTAAAAAAGAAAAAATGTTAATCTTTAAAATATCATAGTTTAAAGGATATATTATGTCAGAAAAGAATTACACACCCGTAGAAGCTGCCAAGAAAGTCTTGGAGAAGTGTCAAGAAATGTACAATTCTCAAAAGATTGAAAAAGCTGAAGCTATTGATAAGTGTGGAGAAATGAAAGCTGAGAAAAAAGAAAAATTTAAAGCTGAACTTGATAAGGTTGAGGAAAAAGAAGTAGTTCAACCTCAGGGCGTTCAAGAAATGCATCCTAAGCTTAAAAGCTTCATCGAAAAGAGAAAAGCTAAAAAAGCAGCTAAAATGGAAAAGATGATGGGGATTGGAGAAAAAGCTCCTGTAGCTCCAGCAGCAGCTCCAAATACTATGGATAAGCCTAAAGCTTCAGCTAAACCTATGGCTCCGCAAGCTCAAAGCGCAGCTCCTGTAAATGCTCCTAAACCGGCTTTACCTAAAGTTGGTGGACAGATGAGCAAATCAGAAAAGAAGAAATAGTATGAGTAAGAAAAATAAAAAACAAAACGTTGAAGTAGAGCAAATTGAAGCAGCTATAGATGCTGCCGTTGAAGCAGCTCCCGAAGCTGCCGTTGAAGCAGCTCTTGAGAATACTCTTGAAGAAATGAGAGAAAAACGTAGAGAAGTTGGTGAAGCTAAGAAAGCTGCTAAGGTAGCTGAACTTGACCAGAGAGACGAATTTAGAAAGTTTTTTGCTAAAAAACGTGAAAAACTAAGCCTTGATTCTTCTATGGAGCACATTTTGTGGTTACATTTTGTGGCAACGGGACATGCTGAAAAAGAAAAATTTGAAGACGGCTTAAAACATTTTGGAATACATTAATAAGTAGGAGAACAATATGGCTCAAAGAATTACAACCAGTTTTGTAAACACCAACAGACCCGGTGCTTATTTCGACGTTAAAGTACGCTCTAACCCAGTTGGCGTAGCTTCAAGCGGTAACATTGTTATTATCGGGGAATCATCTGCCGGTAAACAATTTGCTGACGAAGTTTTAAAAGATAACTTCTATACACCTGACCAATTGGACAGAGTACTTAGTAAGTATGTATCTGGACCAATCGTAGATGCTTTTAGAGCGCTATCATCTCCTAGCTCTGACGCTGACGTTACAGGTTCTGCAAGCAGAATCTATATTGCTAAAACAAACGATAGCTCAAAAGCTTCTGCTGTACTAGCTTCGTCTTATGGTTCACTTAGCGATAAGAACGTTGGTCTAGATGGTAATAAGTACTATTTCCAAGTTACTCAACTTGAAGATGAAGTAGCTCCGTCAGTTTCTGGCACAACTATTGCAACTTTGGGAGCCGCTCTTACAGGCGTTGAGTTTAAGGTTCGTGTTAACGGTGGAGCTGAAACTTTAATTAATGTTTTCACTGGACCAACTACAGCTTACGACAGTATCGCTGAAGTTATTGCTCTTATTGACGCCGCTCTTCCTGCTGGATTAGCTTGTGTTGCTGGAGCTGCTACTGATTCAATCAAAATTGAAGCTGACGTTGACGCTGCCGCTAATCAAAAAGGTAACGGTAAGTCTTTTGAGCTTATCGATTCATCTCCGGGCGACTTAGCTGCTCTTGGACTTGACGAAGCTCTTTCAGTATCTTCTCAAGAACCTAAAATCCAATTGGATGTCAAGCGTACTGACAATAATACTAACGAATCTTTTTCAGTTCTTGCTGAAGTAGCTCTATTGATCGGATATGCCGGTACAACCGCTACCGTTACTGTAAATGCTACAACTTTAGCTGCTACCGTTACTGGTGGAGCTGGCGCTAACCTTAGCGTTGTTTTAGCTCAATACGCAACTCTTGCAGATTTAGCTGCCTTTATCAACTCTCAGACTGGTTATTCTTGTTCTGTAGTTTCTGGTTCAGGTCAACTTCCTACTTCATCTCTTGACCAAGTGTCAGCAGTTGGAATTTGCTCTACAGCAGCTTCTGCTAAGTCGGGAAGAATCAAGAAAGCTCTTAGTAATTTTAAACAAAAAGTTAGTCAATCAGCAGTTGTTGACTTCTCAGCTACTGCAACTAAAGGTCTTCCTGATGAAATGAGCAATATTGCTTACTTGTCTGGAGGTGCTCTTGGTGCAACTTTAGCTGCTGACGTTATCAATGCAATCGATGAGTGTGAATCAATCAACGTTAACTTCGTAGTACCTCTATTCTCTAGAAACGCTGCTAGTGATATTGCCGATGGTCTAACTGATTCATCTTCAACTTATACTATCGCTGCTGTTAACGCTGCTGTTAAGTCTCACGTACTTAAAATGTCTACAGCTAAAATCAAGAAGCACAGAACCGCTTTCCTTAGCTTCTGGGATAATACATTTGCCTCAGCTCAGGCTGAAGCTTCATCTCTTGCTAACGCTCGTATTTCTCTTGCTTTCCAAAAGACAAGTCAAGTTAATGCTCAGGGCGATATTAAAGAATTCTTCCCTTGGCATACCGCTGCAATTGCTGCTGGTATGCAAGCTGCTGGATTCTACAAAGCCATCGTTAACAAGTTCGCTAACGTTATCAGCTTCAAAGACCCTTCTGGGTTTGATTCTGGTTCACCGGGCGATATTGAAACAGCTCTTGACTCTGGATTGCTATTCCTCGAAAAAGGTGTAGTAGGTAATAAATGGGTATCTGACCAAACAACTTATGGTGTTGATACAAACTTTGTTTATAACTCTATCCAAGCTATGTACGCTGCTGACTTAGTAGCTCTTGACCTTGCTAATAGCTTCCAAACTGCTTTCGTAGGTAAATCTTTAGCTGACGTTGACGCCTCTACAGGTCTTAGCTTCTTGGCTTCTAAGATGGACCTTTACAAGAAGCAAAAATTGATTGCTGCTAGTGATGACGCTCCTCTTGGATTCAAGAACGCAAAAGTTGAAATCTCAGGACCTATCATGTCTGTAGGTGTAGAGATAAAACTAGCAACTGCTATTTACTTTATCCCAATTTCTATTGAGATTTCACAAGTACAAAATAACGCTGCTTAATAACTAAGATTTTATAGGAGATATTATATGGCTAAAGCAAAAACAATGGTAGGAGCAAGAGCGAAAGTCTACGTAGACAACGTTCTAGTAGGAATCTTTGATTCATGCGACTACTCAGTAAACGTAGGTACGGAAGCTATTCACCTTTTAGGTCGTTATAGCGCCGCTGAAATCACTCCAACAAGTTATGAAGCTGTTTCTTTAAACTGCTCAGGATTTCGTTTGATTGGTAACGGTGGACATATTCTTCCAAAAATGCCTAAACTACAAGACCTTCTTCAACTTGAAACAGTAACAATCGCTGTTACAGACAGAGCTGTTACAGACAGACAAGGCGCTGCCAATGCAGCTCCAATCCTAGTAGCTCAAAACTGTGTTCCTACATCTTATGGAACCGGATATTCAGCTAAAGCAACTTCAAGAATTCGTATTTCATATATGGGTACTGTTGCTTACGATGAGTCTGGAGTTCAAGATGAAGGTGATGCTGTAAATCTTCCATAATTAACGGTTTGCCCATGGATGGGCTTTATTTTTAAGGCGCTTAATATGAGTGAAAAACAAATCATATACGACCTTGTAAAAGAAGTTAGGGAAGAGCAAAAAGATATCAAGAATGATATTTCTGATATAAAACAAGTACTTGCCTTAAATACAGCTTCCTTGCAAGAACACATGAGAAGAACTGACGTTCTTGAGAAATTATACTATTCTCAAACTGAGCGTATCGATTCTCTTGAAGAGCCTAAAAAACTTAGAGAACTCCTGTTAAAACGATATGTTAAGGTAGCGGCTTTTTTAACAGCTACATTGACTTTAGCCGCAGCGGTAGCTAAATGGAAAGGGTTTATTTAATAAAAAATACACAATTAGAGATTTATAGAAAGGAGCTAACGCTCCTTTTTTTTTGGTTTAAAAGAGTAATCTTTATAGTATGGAGTCATAGGGTTGACTTCTTAAGGAAACGGTTAGGGTATTATGGCTATCGAAAGAAAGCTGGGCTTAGTTAGTCCGGTATTATTCACATCTAATGGAACCGCTGGCGGCTTAGTCACAGTTCCTGATACTAAAGGCTTTGTAGTTAAAGCCCAAGTAGTTCTTACTGCCGATACACTACCTACCTTACAATTAGAAATCAAAAGAGTCCTTTCTTCAACACAATTCTTAGTGGGTGAAAAAGGCAAGATAGAGCAAAGGGCTAATATTCAAGCCTATACTACAGCTCTTAATTCATCTATATACCAGCCAGAGCAAGACCGTCCCGGCATCATCCTAGAACAGCATGAAAGAGCAGTATACGCTGAAGAGCCAATTATGGCTAAACGGTCTATACTAGTAGACGAGTTTGGTGAATACTACTCTAAAGAAAATCCTTTACCTATAGATATAGAAATGGCTGTCGAAAACTTAAACGTAGATGTTAAGTTAGACGCTTTTTCTGCTACTCCCGATTCTGCCTTGAGTGTAGGAACAGAAGACGGTACTGCTAGCGGTGTTAAACATGTCATTAAAGTAGGTAGTGATTTAAACCTTAGAGTTAAAGATGAATCTGCTATTGTTGTATTAAATGATATTGACAGCGGTATTGATACTGCAAATCTTCATTTGGCAGATATTAGCAGTGCGTTGTCAAGTCCTTTACAAATAGACCAACCTGTAATTGTGGCTGGAACAAAAGATGGCTCACCTACTGGTGAAGTGTTTGTAAACGTAAACAACGTTAAACAACAGATACTAGCTTCGCACAACAGAGAGCAGTTAATCGTCTACGCAGACTTTGGAACAAAGAATCAAAGAGTTATACAAATTGATTATTCAAGTCCAACCTTTGCTGGTTTTGTCGCACAAAAATTAATATCATATACATTAGTAAGCGGAAGATATAGAAGAGATTCAATCAATTGGTCTGTAATTTAACAAAATAGGCAGAATAAGGAGAACATATGAAAATAGTAAATGCAAACCTTCTGGACAGTGTCGGAAGTTCTTATGATCAAACAAGAACAACATTACAAGGAAGAGCTACTCAGAAAACTATAGATGGTAAATCAGTACTTGGACCACCTCTTACTAAATTTATGGACTTTCAGACAGATACTGGTGGAGCCGTTATGGGTACTACTCTGTTTGCGTCAGAAAATAACCGACTATTTATTGTTGGTGCAGTTGTAGCTGGTGCTGCTTTTGCTCCTATCTTTCTTTATGATTTCGATTTTGCGACTGGAACTCATTCTTATGTTGGTCGTATTAACGTAAGTATTCCCAATAACCCTGTTACTACAGCTCATGCAGTACGAAGTCTTAAAGTATTGGATGTTGGCTTAACAGGATGGAAAGTGTATCTAATCACTGCTGCATCAGTAGGTCCAGTTTCTCATGGTGGAACCTTTTTAATTAATAGCGTAGATAAAGCTGATTTTTCTCAAATTTCTCCTCCTACTATTGCATTCGCTACTGGTAACAACCAGAAAGCAGTTTATAAAATATGTGAAGCCCCTGTGCAAACAGCAGCTTCTGTTACTATTACTGTAGCATCTCCGGGTAAAGTACAGTACGTATCCCATCCATTCGCAGTGAATGATCAAGTGTTATTTACTTCTGGAACAGTTCCTACAGGATTGCTTTTAAACACTGTATACTTTGTAAGAAATCCAGCATTAAATGATTTTGAACTTGCTTTAACTTCTGGAGGAACTTCAATCGTTACGACTGGTTCTGCTGGTACGGCTATTCTACATTTATCTAAAACTGAAGTCGCTGCTATTGGTGCTGTTATTGATACTGTTTCTAATAGAATGTACACTCACAGTGGTTTGGCTACGTCTCATTCTTTTTATGTTAGAGATATGACAGTAGCTCCTACTTATAGTATTGCATCTGCTATCAACATTACACTCGCATCGCCCGGTAAGGTGCAGTATGCTTCTCATCCATTCCAAGTGAACGATTCTATTATTTTTACTGCTGGTATTGCTCCGGGCGGTTTGGCTTTAAACATTGTTTACTATGTACGAAATCCTAGCTTAAATGATTTTGAAGTTTCTTTAACTTCAGGTGGAGCTTCCATAAACACAACAACCGTTGGTTCTGTTGATATTGGCAGAGCTTTTGGAGAAAGTCCTTCTCAGTGGCTTTTTAAAACAGGTGTTCTTCCAGCTCTTGCTGGTGTTATTTTAGCTACAGATTGCGAGAATAAAGCTATTCCTACAAATGCTCCTATCAACGGAAGTCTTTTGAATGGAAACTCTTGTATTTTCCTCGCCACTACTACAAACTTATATTTAGGTCTTATGTCTGAATTGGTTAAGGGTGGAATTACTTGGGCTAGTTTAACTACTTCAAATCTACTTGGTACTCCCAACCAAATCGTAGCTCCTACAGCTACTTTTGCCAGTTGGTCTGATTCTTTGGATCAAGCTTTGTATATTTGCAATACTTTAAAAGTTGTAAATAAGAAAGTACAAAACAATGTGATCAATGCCATCTATGGTCAAATGGGTATAACTTATTACGAAGGTATTGTACTTCCTACAAATGCTCAGCTAGAATTTGCAGCCGCTCCTACTAATTTTACAAATCAGGCAGGATGGCAGTTTGTAATGGGACCAGCTGCCACAATAGGTCAACGTGGTCTTATTGCTCTTGATTTGCGATCTGATTGCTTGACAGATTATTCTTATGTTGTTTCTAAAGTTATGACTATTCCTAACGGTCAGATTAAAAACCTAACAGTTTTTGAAGAGTTAGTTCAAACATCTGGAACAGTGGATATGTTTTATAGAACTACAGGATTTGGATCGGTAACTGGTAACTGGATTTATCTTGATCACTATCAAGATTTGTCTGGTCTTTCTATTACAGGGCAAATTCAATTTAAGATTACATTCAACGTTCAGTCAACTGGAAAGTCGTCTCCAATTCAAGTATCGGGTCTATTGTTAGGATACGAAGCAAATGAAGAACTATCGGATAATTGGGAATACAGCTACGATGACTCGTCTACTTCTGTTCCAACAAGAGTAGGGTTTAGATTGAAGTCTACATACGCTACATCTATCCCAACTAGTTTACGATTCAGAGCTTATGATTTAAGTAGTACTTTACTAATTAGTCAGAGTATTACATCAAATCCTAGTAACTTCCAGTATTCTACAGACGGTGGAACTACTTGGTTAAGTCTTGGAACTATTCCGAACGTAGTTGGAACACTTGTTCGTTATAACTTTACAAGTCCACCGGGAGTGGATGTACGCCCTAGTTTAAAGGATAGCTAATGTCTAATTTACTTTTCTCTGGTGGAACTATCTCTCAAGGTACTTCCCTCGGAACAGTGTTTGGAAATCATTTAGTAACTGGAGGGTCGGTTCAATCGACCTCTCAGGCTTGTATTTTAGATATTACTCCTCCTATTTTTTCAGGAATTGGATTCCTTACTTTAGGAGCGTTAGGGCAATTACAAGCTCAGTGGAATGCTGCTACAGACGTATCTAACGATATTAGATACGAAGTATATGTTAAAGCAAGTTCTCCAACTGGTCTTTTTAATTCTGCAAATTTATCTATAGTAACAACGCAGCTACAGGCTAACATTTTCTCTCTTGGAGATGGAACACTTCTTCAGACTGCAGCTACCTATTATGTTGGAGTCAGAGCTACAGACGCTGTTGGTAATAGAGATAATAATATTGTAAGTTTAAGTCAAATCAGTCCGGGTATTACTGGAGCTTTAAACGCTTCTATTAGTGGTGTTTTTAACATAAATGATTTAAACGAATTAATAGCTTCTTTCTGGGTAACAGACAGTGAAGGTGTAATTACTAATCCAATGCGATTAGGAACAGCTTCTTATGTTATATATGATAGAAATGGTGGAATAGTTCCGGGCATGTCAGAGTCAGGAATACTTGCCGATTCTGAAGGATTCTTTGAAATTGTTCCAGTTGCTTCTATCTTGGACTTAGATAATAATTTCTACGCAGCAAAAGTAACTATATTTATAGATGGAGTTAGTGTAACATATAACTTGCCAGTTCTACACGCTGCTGCAGGGCATCAATATGAATCTAGAGCCATATTCTCGATCAGTTCTTCTAATGAATTACAGGGTACTTTATGGTGTACTAAAGATTCTGAACTGATGAGCGATGGAGTTCTAGGTGCTGCTAGTTACACTATCTATGATAAGAATGGGAATTCCATTGGTATAACTGAGTCAGGAATTATGCCAGATGTAAACGGTTATTATCAAATTTCTCCTGTTAATGCTTCTTCTATTCTAGATTTAACTCACTATGTTGTTAAAATTATTATCCTAGCTTCTGGGGAAAATAGAATAGGAACTGTCGGTATAACTTTAGGTGAATAATGTCAAATATATCTGACAATGCGAGACAAAGATTTCGACAGAAGCTGCAAAGCTTAGAATTTGCAGATGAAATTGTAGATGGATTGAATGAGTTTTTGCAAAGATTCGTTCTAATCTCTAATCAATTCTCTTCTAATGATTGGAATACAGTCCATACATATAGTCCAGTAGAGGATAGCGCAGTTATGCTTACGTTCTCTGTTATAGCAAAAGAACTGGACACTGGAAAATATGCTGGATTTAAGAAGACAGCAATGTTTTATAAATACAACAGTCTTGTGTCAGGATTGACAGTGCAGCAGTCAGACTTTTATTTAAAGAAGATACTATAATGGCAACAAGACGCATAAAATCTACGCTTAACAATAAGTACACCCAGCCATTGAAATTACGAATGGGCAGGAAACTTGTGTTAACTTTAAACTGTGACTACAATTCTGTTCTGTTTACGCAGGCTCATAGAGCGTCTACTCCGAAAGACTACCAACTAAAGGTATGGGCAAAGTTTGCTCAAGATAACTTTGATGGAATTCACATTAGATCGTTCATTGAGAAAGATACTGAGGTTATGCAATCTTTTAATCACGTATTTGATATTTATACAGTCGCCACTGATTCCAACTGGGCGGAAACTTTCGTAACATCTAAAGTAGGAGTTATCCTATCGGACGGATCGTTCAAATGCTCAGTAACATCGTCAGACTTCCCTTCTTCTATTTCTATAGATGGAGAGCTAACTCTTGCGATAAAAACAACGTGTTCTAGACAAAACTCCAAGTTTGCTAAGAAAATATATGTAAATCACTTGGGTATATACGACAGCGTTGTGAGATTGAGACAGGATGTGGAATTCCTTGATATTACGAAATTGGATGAATAATTAATAGGACGAAAAATATGACTAAACTATCAAAAGATACTAAAGAAAGAATAATTATATCACTTACTAGCGAGCCTGTTGGTAAGGAAGTTATTAAAGCTATTGAAGATGGCGATGATGTTCTTAGTGGAAACGGTGCTCCAAGCAATTCTCTAGGTGAAAACGGTAATTTATATATAAATCTTTTAAATGGTGATTTGTATAAAAAATACAACAATATCTGGAAATTACAGCTAGACGGTCAAACAGCAGTAGAATCTGCTTTTGAAGATATTGAACAGCCAGTAGGATTTAAAGATCCAGATCAAGTAAGCTTATCCGTAGATGATATCTCAAGAACTCTTACCGTAACTCCTGTCGGAGCATCTTTTGTTTGTTTTGTAAAAGGTAAGAGAATAGAAATTTCTTCTACTTTACAAGCTACATGGTCTACTGCTCATGGATTACACTTTTTTTATATTGACGCAACAGGTAGTTTAATTGTTACGACTACTTTTACAGATGCTATCATTACAGAATACACCATAGTTTCGATGGTATATTGGGATGCTACCGCTAATAAACACATCATATTTGCAAATGAAAAACACGGCATTAAAATGTCTCCTGTTACTCACCAATATTTACATAGAACTAGAGGCGCGGCTTTTGATAGCGGCGGTAAATTAGTTAATTTTGTAGTAAATGGCGGAGGAAGCAGCAATACCCACGCTCAATTTACATCAAATTCTGGCGTAATTTGGGATGAAGATATTAGACTATCTTATTCGGCTCAAGCTCAGATACCTGTGTTTTACAGAAGCGGCGCTGGCGGATTGTGGAAACGTAAAGAAGCTAACAGTTTCCCCATAATTATGTCTGGAGAGGAAGGGTATAACGGAGAGCAAGGAAGACTTCCGTACAATAGTTTTGATGGTTCCAATTGGGGTCTAACTCAAGTTTCAAATAATGATTTTGTCTTAGTTCATATTTTTGCTACAAATGATATTGAATTCCCTGTCATAGCAATACAAGGTCAAGTAGTATATACTAATAAACCCAACGCCAGAGCTGGTGCTTTAAAAGAAATTAAAGAACTATCGGGACTGCCTGTTTACGAATTTTGTCCTCTAGGTTCTGTAATATTTCAAACTGGTAGCTCTTATACTAACACTCCAAAAGCTCAAATTGTTTCCACTTTAGACGGAGATAACTACGAAGACCATAGAACTGAATCTATCAGACCGGGGAGTTTGGCTTAAATATGAATAATCTATACGAAAAATTTAAAAAACAAATAGCTTCTTGGCAGAAAAATGGAGTCCCTATCTTATTCTGGCGTGATGAGCAAAAGAAAGCTCCTAGCGTTAGTTTGACTATGATGATTATATCTTTTGTTTTATGCGTATTTTCTCTTATAAACAAAGCTGCTAAAGTGGTTGAAGGTGTAGATGTAGAGAACAGTCTACAGCTATTTATGATATGTGCGGGTCTTTATTTTGGTCGTAGTTACGGAAAACTTAAACAATCGGAAGATAAAAAGCCTGAGCAATAATGATGGAACAAATAACTATAGGTTTTTCTAAATCCAGAAAGAAATTTGCAATAGGAAGCTGGCTTATTAGAGCCTATATGGGTACGCCATATAGTCACGTTTATCTTAAGTTTTACTCTCAATCCTTGAATAGAACATTGATTTACGAAGCCGTTGGCGGCGGAGTTAGATTTGTAGGAAGTAAGCAATGGGAAGACCACGCTGAAGAAGTTAAATCATACACTATTAATGTAAAGCAATGTAATAGAATAAGGCTGCTTCAGTTCTGTATAGATAATGCTGGAATAGAGTACGCTTATAGTCAAAATGCCGGATTGGTTGTGGCTGATATATTCAATCTAAAGAAAAACCCATTTCGAGGTGGGCTTAATTGTTCTGAAGTGATTGGAGAAATTTTTGCTTTGGAAGGCTATAAACTACATAAGGACGCCAATCTCTTGACGCCCTTAGATATCGATAAAATATTAGAATCCAACCCCAAGTAATACACCTACGCTTTCATTTATATCTACCTCAGCTCCCACAAACACATTGCTACCTACATTGCGCTGATACTGAACTCCTAAAGTAGTTTCTCTTCTTTAGTAGGTACGGCAGAGCCAGTTTCAAAATGAACTGCATAACCGCTGGTTGATAGAAACATTAGTACAAGTAGTAAAAATTTCATAATTATCCTTTTTGGTTTAAGCTCTTAGTTTCTTTTTTCGTTTGTAATTCTGTAATCACTTGTTACTGTAAAAGAACAAGAAGAGTTTTGTACTGCATCAGTTGTAATGTAATTACCCGGAGCTATAAGAGCCAATCTATCCTGATGAGGTCCACCGTCATAAAGAGCTAGGATACGACCGGTAGATAATTTAATAAACACTTCGTCGTTTGCAAATTCAACTCCACAAGGATTGATGATTTCAGTAATATAGATTCCAGAAGCATTTTGACCGGCAGCGCCTGTTTGACCAGTAGTACCCGTCTGACCAGTTGCTCCGGTATCGCCCTTATCACCTTTAGCTCCGTCTACAACTACAGCAGAAGATGTTCCGCAAGTAATCGTGGCTGAGTTACCTACTTTATTAACAGAACAAGAAGTGCCATTTAAACCATCTTTACCGTCTTTCCCATCAGAACCGTTCGTTCCGTTTTCTCCGTCTTGACCATTCTGACCGTCTTCTCCATCTTCTCCGTCTTGACCATCAGAGCCATTACGACCATTGCAAGATACATATTGTGTCTGTACAGTATCTTCTGAATCAAAATCAAGACTTTGGTTTATATCAAGTGCTAAGAACACCATAGTACCACCAGCAGCGCCACAAATTTCAGGATTAGATTCAGAGCTAGATACTACAGAGTAACCATCTTTACCATCAGCTCCATCTTTACCTTCTACCGTTACAGTTTTGGTTTGTTTGCCGCAACCAATAGTTATCGCAAGAATCATAGTTAGAATTAGAAATTTCATAGTTCCTCCTTTTAAAAGAACCGTAGTTTTATTATACCTTATTTAATATAACTTTGAAAAGCTTTTTTCTTCATTAAGTCAGCAACAGCATAAAGAATCTTTACTTCTTTATTAAAATTCGACTTCTTAGCTGTTGATATGTAGAACTTTTTGACACCATTTGGATGCTTTCTAAGTATACGTGCAAACAACTGGTTACGAGAATCTAAGTCTTTAGAAGACTTAAGGTCAATAAGAGCAGTAACCATATTATCAGAGAAGCCTAGAATTCCTTTATTAACTACGATAAGAGTATCAGCCTCACCATTCTTAAAACGATTAAGCTGCTCATTTTTAGAATCACTATTGGTAGATACAGCTACCTTACGACCGTTGTTATTAAGATAAGAGCCAAGATATTCAGCATCCTTAACGGTCTTACAAGCAATCATGATTTTAGAACGGTCGAATCTTGGGTCAGTACAAAGCTTTTTAAAAGCTGTATTATAGTCATCGAGTACGTTATGACCCCAAACTTTAACTACATCGATAACAACTTCAGAGTAAACTTCAGCATCAGCAAGCTCTTCGCCTGAGATATAGTACATGCCGTATAAAGACTTAAGCGAGTTCTTATTTGCGCTATTGTAGATACCGGGAGAGCCAGTCATTAGGATTTGATGTTTAGGCTTAAAATTAGCTACGATTTCATCTATCATAGAACAGCCGTAGAAGTGATGAGCTTCATCAATTACTAATACATCCATTGAAGTGATTTTGTGGCGTGAAGCTGGGATACCAACCTGAACCTGAGAGTTAGAGCCAAGCTCGCCAAAAGTAAACTCAGGCTTAACGAAGCCATCAGTAAACCCTTCGAGCATTTGGTCTTTAAGTAAGTTTTGATTGTGAGTAAGAACAACAATCCTATAAGAAGGAAAGTCCTTAATAAACATATTTAAAGTGTGAATAATAATAGAGCTTTTACCGCCGCCCGGAGCGACTGCCAAAACAGCAGCTCGGTAATTACCCGATACTGCCATTTCGTATATTTTCTTAGCTGCTGGTATTTGGTATGAGTAGTTATTCATACCTAGATTATACACGATTAAAACTCTAATGCAAGCCCTAAACCAACTCTTTTATCAGTAGTAACTAAAGCCTGAGCTTTTAAGCTACCGAAAATTGGTATAGCCGCAGTCACACCATATTCAAGCTTATCACTAAAGCGTTGACCATTAGCAATTGCAAGTGCTCCAAGCGTCAAGCCTGACCCTTTTTTAACTACAACTTCTTTTTTTGAATCAATTTGAGTTGTGTTGTTAGTTTGAGTAGTTGAAGTAGAATCGTCGGTAATTACAGTAGTGACGGTTTTAGTTCCGTCTTTGTTAATTACCTCAGTAATTATTGTTTTAACTTTCTTTTTCTCTTCTTTCTTTTCTTTATAGACTTCAACGTATTTAACAACCTCTTTAGTTCGCACCTCAGACTTTGGTTGAATTACGTAACGACCAATAAGAATACCAGCAATAGCAATAAGTCCGAATAGACCATACTTCTTTAACGTTTCCATGAGCCTCCTAAGCAGCCATACTGTATTCAGCGGTTTTATCCGCATCAAGTTCTCTTTTAATTTTCATAGCCATAGTAAACATAGTCTTAGCTGTTTCAAGAGATTGTTTCCAACCTTCTGAACCAGCAGCTTTCTGAAGCTTAGCATAATTGATATAAGTTCTAACATTCATCATACACATTTCATATTTGTCCATCATACGTACCTCTCTATACGTACCATTATACACTATTCAGAGAGGATTGCAACAGCCCATTCAGGTACGTCTTTTCGGGTAACTAGCCATTCAGACTTAAGAACTTCCTTCTGAAACATAACATTAAGCTCATGACCAATACGGTGAGCTAATAGGTCAAGCTGAGAGTTATAGAAGTAGTCAAAGCGGTGTTTAGCCCATGCTGAAATGATAGCACGTTGCTTCAGGTGTTGACTATCTCCATAGGTCGGCTCAACGATAACGGTCTCAGTAATAACCTCTCTAGGACCAACTACAGCAAGACCAGCATCATTAGCATCTTCAACTCTAATAGGAAGTTTCTTATCTTGATAAATAGTTATTAACAGAGACCTGTACTCTTCCTCAACAGTATTCTTCCAGCCTTTATACTTACCTGTATCCTTCTTACCTTCAGCAGTAACTAGGACTGTTTGAAGCTCTTTAGCAAATGTAATAGCTGTATTGTAGTTTACGCCGCCGTCAGCAAATACATCGATAAGCTGAGCGATAAGGTCGTCTCTGTTTTTAGCTAAAAACCTATCAGTGCCTGAATCAGCCATTGCTTGCTTCCAAGTAATAAAGAGCTGTCTGGCATATTCTGATTGAGTTAGTTTTTCTGAATCATCGATGTTAGGTGTTTTCATTTGATATCCTTTGAAGCAATTCTGGCATTAGTTTCTTCGATTATGTCTTTAGCTGATTTTAGTTTAGAAGGCTTAACGTCAGTATTATCATTAATACTTTCATTAGACTCATAGAACTCTAATATAGCTCTTTCTTCAGCCTTGTAATAATCTTCAGCGGCTAATCGATGAAGTTCTTTGACTAAAGAAGGTAGTATTAATTGATAAACTCCAGCCTTACTTCCAGTAGGAGGTCTTAAAGTCTTAAAGAATTGGTTGTTATTATCACTAATCTGAGCCATCCATTTAGAATAGCCATCGTTACCAAGGCTTAGTTTATGGTTAACATCCTCTTTCATAAGTTTAATGCAATAATCCCTAGTCATCATAAAAGTCTGTTTCTTTTGGGTAAATAGAGCATTAAGTAGAGTAGTAGTCCTTTTAATCTCAGGATTTGGGAAAGAATACATTCTTTCAAAGAAAGGCAGTCCAGTCCTATCATCCTTCATACCAACTCTAGCATCTAGGTCAGAAGCAAGTGAGGTACTTATCAGGAAAAACTCTTTGTTGTTACTAAGTATAAGTTCAGCAATCTGGTCAATATTCATCAAATTCTCCGTTAATTTATTATACCACAAGTCGGACAGCAAAGCAGGACAGCAATGTAAAATATGTTAAACGGACCTCTATTAGGACAGCAAAGCAGGACAGCAAAGCAGGACAGCACAAAATAGAAGCTCACGGACACTAAAGATATAGATTAATTTAAAGTTAAAGATAGAAAAGCCTCATCCCTTTTTAAAG
>Ga0247842_10001953_pt1 | contig 32157 bp, 24 predicted proteins | sample LaCruzMarch2015__3_FD_192411 | JGI IMG/M metagenome (GOLD analysis project Ga0247842, IMG submission 192411) | Freshwater microbial communities from meromictic Lake La Cruz, Castile-La Mancha, Spain - LaCruzMarch2015_19m | ecosystem: Environmental > Aquatic > Freshwater > Lake | place: Spain...
AGATATTTTTCTTCATTGTGTATCATTTATATTTTATTTTAGAACTCATTCTTTTAGGTCATTTCTTATTTTTATAGATTTAAAAGCAACAGTTGATTTCCCATTTTATTACCAGTGTAAACATTTATAGGATTATCCATCCATTCTTGTATACTATATCCTGCTTTTTCTAATTCATCTGTTTTAAGACTGACTTCTTTTGCCATTGTTTTATTAATAATAATATTGAATTTTTAAAATTCAATATTGTTTTTAAAAGTATTAGAGAAATGTAGTTAGAACTTTATTTTTTCCTCAAAAAGAGTCCCAAGTGATACAAATTTAGGTACTTGTTTTGTGTTTCCATGACATTCGTAATCTATCTTGTTGAATCCTTCCCTAAATTTTATTATGTTCAAATGACCTCCGTATTGTTCCAGAACACGCCAATGAGGAGATGGCCCTATAACCACCATTTTCGTACCCATCATAGAATTGTACATTTTTGTAAGAAGAGTTATAGATAGATCGTAAAGTCTATTGTGTTTGTTATCATTAATCCAAGCTTGGCAGCAATTGAAAGAACAGAATACTCCATCTGTTTCATAATAGTCTCCAATTTTTACAGACAGTTGATCATTGTTTTTAATAATGAGTCTGCGCTTTTCAGTAATATTTTCTTTAATAGTGTAAGTATCTCTGCTAATATGAGAATGATATGTTTTTTCCGCTTGACTTGTAATATATTTAATTGGACAACCTATTGGACGAGTGTCAAATGGATTTTTACACCAAAAACAATGATATCTTAATAGATTTACATCCATTCTAGATTGAAAATCTATCATAGAAACATGACACACATGATTCCTTTTCGACTCGTCCAAAAATGATATTACTTCTGGTGTGCCTTTATCAGTATTCAAATCAGTAAGTTTTGTTGTATTAACACAAATCTTATCTTGAATAAACTCTTCCGGTGTAATTTTAATATTGTAAGTATTGTTTATACGAGACACATTTACTCCTGTAAGAGTAAATGCATACTTTCCCTTTTTCGTTGCAACTTTTTTAATAGTCATTTGTTTTATAATTTAAATTTCTTATAATGTTTTCATTTTTATATTTACTTCTAATAAGTAAATGTTTAAGTGTAAGAAAAATAAATTTTGGCTTGAAAATATATCAAATCTTTTTTGTAATTTTACTCTTTTACCTTTACATGGTATGAGTGTAGCCGAACAAATGAATTCCTTAAGTAGATTAAGTATTATGATTTTTTTTATTTTGCTTTTACTTGGTTTTAGATTCAGCGGTCTTTTTTTACTTATTTCACTGTTATTTATAATTATTCTTTACTACATAGAAAGGAATAACATGGAAAGATTTAAAACAGAATATTATCGTCCACAAAATCACACAGCACAAATTACAAAAATGAAAGATCAACACGTTCATAAGCTTGAAAATCTAAGTAACTCTCAAAGATTTTGTAATGATGAAAAGTCTTTAGAAAGAGTTTTTAATAATCCAGAGTGGATGTCAGAAAATCAAAAGCTTGTAGGAGGACCTAATCCAAAAACCAAGATTCCTCCTGTTGTCGTACCACCTCTGGCTGATCTTAGTTACTGGAGAGGTACTAATTTGGTTACTTATCCTCAAATTAATGAAGAATGCAACATTGACATATATCGTTCTGGATATCAGATATCTTCTGAATGTGATCACAACAAAACACCTTTTTCAGAAAATTATTGCAGTCGCAATAATAAACAAAAAAGACTTTATCAATATAACGAAAATTCTAAAGAAAATTCTAAAGAAAAATCTAAAGAAAATTTTGAATTTCCATATCTTCTTAGTGAAAAAACACCGGGTGATATAAATACTGAGTGTGGTTATAACCCAGAACAACTAATAAGATCTGGTCTACCTAGTAATATATCAGCTGGAATTTGTTCTCAAAATCCTTATATGAAACAATACAATGAAAATTTATTTACTCAAACAATTCAACCTGGTATATACACACGAAATGAAATCAACGAACCTATTAACTCCAATATTGGTATTTCTTTTAATCAACAATTTCCACCAACAACTTCAAAAACAAATATGATGTCCGGAAATATAAATTATACTCAAAATGATCCGCGTATTATCGAACCTTTATACGAACATACTAAACCACTATTTTTTGGAGAACCTACAGAAGCAGATATCTACGATCCGCGTTTTACTGGTTATGGAACTTCTTACCGTTCCTACACAGATGATAATATAGGACAAACAAGATTCTACTATAATGATGTAGATGCAATCCGCATGCCCAACTACATTACTCGAAGTCATATTGATAATCAACCTTTTGCAGATCATTATGGTCCTCTTCCATCAGGAGGTGAAAATGGAAATCGTTTTACATCAAGTATTCATGATATGGCAAACGATGCGTTTCTTCAAGGAACTCTTCAACACAGAACAGAAATATCTGAAAGATTAATGCGTAAAGTTAACTCAGAAAAATGGCAACGTCGTTCTGCACCTATTAGAACACATAATACACGTATGTTAGGTGGAATGAGTTAATTAAATTCTAATACAAAAAAAGTATTAGAACATTTTTACCATCTAGAAGACCATTTTTGTGAATTGTATTTACTCATCTGTTTTGAAAGAAGATCCTCTCGATGTTCTTGACTATCTTCTATCCAAGATAATCCTCCTTTATAATATTTTTTATCAGTGTTTATTGGATCATTACTATTAAGAGGCTCTCTTTCATACTGTGCCTTGAAAGAACCCATTGGATCTCTGTAAAGTATACCTTGTGAATTTATTGGTGTCGAAAAAAGTGGTGAAAAAAAAGGATCTTTAATAGATTTATCAATGTAATATGTGATTTGACCAGCTTTTATGTCAGAATAAGTATTATATGATTTACCGTAATTATTTAAGTTTTTATCGGTATAAATTTTATCTAGATTAATTTGACTATCAATTGGTGGATTATCTAAAGTAAGTCTATCACCTCCGCGAGACGCTGAAATTAATCTAGGATCGTTACTTCTATATTGGACTTTTGAAGAACTTTGTACGGGAAAAAAATCAGTTGCGTATTGACTTTGCATTGCAGATGGATTTAGATAAATATATCCATTTTTTTTCTCTGGTTCAATACCATCTCGAAACAACATTTTATTGTGAGAGTCAAAATTTTTTGGAATTTTGCAGTTTCTGATCGACATGTTAGTAGGAAAATCTGTAGAGCTACTATTCATTTATAAGATAATAAAGTTTTTCTTTTTAATGGTTTTTGTTATCATTAAAAATATTATAATTACTTGTTGCGGCAACGTTTGGTCGAGCGATTACGAACTTGACCAGACTTGCATGGAACTAGCTTCTTGGCAGACTTCTTGGCAGACTTCTTGACAGACTTCTTTGCAGACTTCTTGTCAGACTTCTTGTCAGACTTCTTGTCAGACTTCTTGTCTGACTTCTTGCGACCGGCCGACCTCTTCTTACGGCAACGCTTGGTAGATTGATCACGAACCTGACCAGACTTGCACGGAGCCCTCGATTTTCGAGTAGCCGACTTTCGCTTCTTGGAAGAAGCAGACTTCTTACCGGCCGACCTCTTCTTACGGCAACGCTTGGTAGATTGATCACGAACCTGACCAGACTTGCACGGAGACCTTGACTTCTTGGAAGACTTCTTGCGACCGACCGACCTCTTCTTACGGCAACGCTTGGTAGATTGATCACGAACCTGATCAGACTTGCACGGAGCCCTCGATTTTCGAGTAGCAGACTTTCGCTTCTTGGACGACTTGCTCTTCTTCGAAGAAGAAGAAGTCTTCTTACGACCGGCCGATCTCTTCTTACGGCAACGCTTGGTAGATTGATCACGAACCTGATCAGACTTGCACGGAGCTCTCGATTTCTTAGAAGACAATTTAACTTTATTAGAACGAAGCTTTGTAATTAGACTAGACTTTTTTAATCCTGTATATTTAATTCCTTTAGATTTTGCCAACTGTTGAAGGTTTGCTAAAGTGGGTCCTTTTTTCGACCGTGACTTTCGTGACGAACTTTTACGTGACTTTGCCATTTCTTTATTATACACCGAGAAAATTAAAAATATTGTAAATAAATTTCAAATCTAAACATTTGAAGTTCTTTAAAATAAGTTTCTTCATAATAATATGAAGAAAATATAAAATTTTATTATTTATTCTTTTAAAACGTAACAGTCTGAATTCGTGGTCAATTCGCTCGGATGTGAATATTTTAACAAACTATTGATAAGATCTACGTGACCTAAAATCATTCTTCTACAACAAATTTTTTTTAATCCCAATCGATCAAGGGCGTCTTTAGTTGACACGTCATCTGACAACATATTCTGATAAGATTCCCATTTATTAGCGATTGTTTTTCCACATGTATAGCAGCGAATTGGTAAAATGCACATTTATTTTTATTATCTTAAATTAGTATTTTAATTTCATTTTAAAATTTAAAAATGATTTTTTTCTTCTACTAAGTTAATATTTTACAAGAATGATGTCTGAAACGCATACATGGGATATTTTGAAAGACCACTTTAAAAGAAAAGGTTTTGTACATCACCAAACCGAATCATATGATCATTTTATAAATGTAGGAATTCAAAAAATTATTACCGAAGAACCTGACATTGTAATGAACTCTAAATCTGGAAAAAATCCAGGATCTTATAGTTCATATAAAGTATCATTTAGTAATGTTCATATTCCTCATCCAACTATTACAGAAGATACTCGAGTTCTTAGAAATTTTTATCCTTCCGAAGCGCGTCAGAGAGATTTGACGTACGATTCTCCAATTTACGCGACAATCACAGAAACATTAGAGATTGAAGGAAAAGAAACAGAAGTTAACGAACACGTGAGAGTCGTTTTGGGGCGTATTCCTATAATGATAAGAAGCAGTAAATGTTATCTTACAAATATGACACCAGACGAAAGAATTTCAGCTGGGGAATGTGAATATGATCAAGGTGGATACTTTATTGTTAAGGGAAAAGAAAGAGTTCTAATATCACAGCTAAGAGGAGTGTATAATATTCCATTAGTTTTAGAACAGAGATCAGGAGATAAAAACATCTATTCTTGTGATATGAGAAGTATGTCAGAAGAAACTGGTCATTCTGTTCTTATTAGCGCTGTAATAGGAACTGATGACAGAACTTTATCTTTTTACCTTCCGTATATTAAGAATCCAATCCCAATAGGTGTGGTTTTTAAAGCAATGGGGTATAGATCAGAACAATTTGCTGATTTAATCGGTCTGACTTGCGATAAAATGAATAAGTATATTAGATTAATAATAAACGATTCGTTTTTTGTTGAGGAAGAAAACGACGGGTTTGATTTTTTTGTGAGCGAGAATCAAAGCATTATCTCAAAACAATTAGGAATAGATGATTCAAAAAATCTTACAATTGACAACAAAAAAAGAATTTCCGATAAATTGAACTTATTATGGAAGGAACAAGATCCTTTAGAGTGGCAAATGAAATCTGCACGAAACAACGCTTTAAAATATATAGGTCAGCATACTAACCACCCTATTAAAGAAGCGGAGAGAAAAGATTATGCAGAGCAGGTAGTTGATAGTGAAATTTTTCCTCACATGGGAGTAACTTCTACTACCCGTGAGAAAGCTTATTTACTTGGTCATATGGTACATAAATTAATGGCTACATTACTGGGTTTTCGTAAACCAGATGATAGAGACAATTACATAAATAAACGTGTTGAATCTCCAGGAGTTTTATGTCATGAACTTTTTCGACAATTGTTTAAGAAATATATAGCGACTATTATAGCCACAATCGAAAAGAAAAAGCAGCTTCCAGATGTAATGAGTATCATTCCTCGTCTAACAGATATTACAAAAGGATTTAATCACTGTTTTGGTACAGGTAACTGGGGTGTACCTAAAAACAGCTATGTTAGAGCTGGGGTAGCGCAAATTTTGTCTCGTTTATCGTATGGAGCTACTTTATCAAATTTGCGAAGAGTTTCTATTCCGGTAGGTAAAGAATCAAAAAATGCTGCAATTCGACAAATTAATCCCTCTCAAATTATGTACATATGTCCAGTTGAAACACCTGAGGGAGCACCAGTTGGTATTGTTCTAAATTTATCTTTGCTCACGCGTATTTCTGACAGAATACCAACTGTATTAGTGAAAGAAGTGATCGAACTATGTGACAATATTTCGCCTATAGAAAATCTTGAATGTTTTAAAGAGCAAACAAAAGTATTTTTAAATGGAATTCTTCTTGGATCAGCAGAAGATCCAAATGATCTTTTGGAAGAATTAAAGGAGTTGCGTAGAATCAAAATGCTTCCATGGGACGTTTCCATTTCCTATGATAATATTGATGATGAACTTCATGTGTGTTCTGACGAAGGAAGACTTTTGCGACCTGTCTTTAAAATAAAAAATAATAATTTAATTGCCACAGAAACAGATGGAACAAACTGGGATGAGTTGGTTGAGAAAGGAATAATAACTTATATTGATAATATGGAAGCTAATAATTCGGTAATAGCTTTTCATCAAAAAGAATTAGGAAAATATAAAAATGACTATTGTGAAATTTCACCAGCTATGATGCTAGGTGTGATGGCTTCAATCATCCCCTTCCCAGATCATTCGCAATGCATCTTTATAAATGAACCAGTGTATATGGCTAATGGAACTGTGAAAAAAATATGCGAAGTTCAAGTTGGAGATGAAGTAATCACATTTCACCCTGAAACACAACAACAAAGTATCACAAAAGTCTCACATACATATACAAATAAGACAGATAAACAATTATTTGAAATCACCACAATAAGCGGGCGAAAAATTACAGCAACTTTTGATCATCGTTTTATGACTTTTGATGGATGGAAATGTATAGAAGAAATTGAAGTTGGAAAAACATTAGTTGGTGTCTCAACAGAAACCAAACCAGTATTTAACTTGGTGGATGAATATATAATTCTTACAAAAGACCAATTTATTCAAAGATGTTTAGATGCTCAAATAAAAGAGAGTTTTGTAAAAAAATACGCTTCTGAATTATCCTTTCCGATAAAAAGCACTGATACTAATTTATATATTGTAAGTCGTCTCTTCGGATTTATATCTACAGATTGTTGGATTGGTATTTCAGATCAAGGTGTTGTAAGAGTAGCTGGAGACTTTGGTCATGAGCATAGTGCTATTTTATTTAACGAAGATGTTGAAAGGTTAGGTTTTAGTGGAAAAATACCCAAATATTCAGAAAAAGAAGGGTGTGGTTGTACTTACAGATTAGAATATTCTGGATCATTTCCAGCGTTGTTTATTGCACTTGGATGTTTATATGGAAAAAAGAGTATACAAGAGTATAAACCTTTGCCAGAATGGATTAAAAACGGGTCAGATTTGGTTAAAAGAGAATTCTTGTCTGGATTTCAAGGAGGTGATGGATCAAAAATCAAGTCTGGTTCAACAAAACAAATACACATTCATATGTCTGTTACAACTAAGAGTATCAAGACTGAGTATGTACATAGTCTAAAGAAGTTTATGAACGATATAGTTGAACTTTTACGATATTTTAAAATTGAGACAGATAATGTTAAATGTGAGATTAGTAAAAAATATGAAGATAGAATGACTGTATCTTATTACATTTCATCTACTCGTGCTAATTTGATAAATTATTTTGATATAGTTGGTTATCGTTACGATGTATATAAAAATATTGAGAGTGGTATTTATGTAGAATATCTTAAATATTTAGAGAAAAAATATACAGATCGTTTAAATTTAGTCGAAGAGATAAAATCATACACTAACATGAATCCTTCATTAATAGCAGAAAAAATGAATATAGATGTAAAAATTGTATATAAAATTAAGAAATTACAAGGTGATAAAATTGGGTTACCAAAAGGATTACTTTCAGCAGAACAATGGCGAAATCTTGTAAAATGGAAGAGTACTACTCTTTTCATACCACTTGAAAGTAAAATAGAAAGTTTAGAAACGATGATATCAGATATTACAACAGAATCAACAAATCAAAGCTTTTTATGTGGTGATACATTTTGTGTACATAATTCTCCAAGAAATTGCTACCAATGCTTGCACAAGGAAACGTTAGTTGTAATGGCTGACAATACTAAAAAAGCCATAAAAGACATAAAAATTGGTGACTATGTTGTATCTGTAGACCCTATCACTTGTGTACAAACAACAACAAAGGTAATAAACCAATATGTTAGAGAAACAGACAAAGAAATAATAACTGTAGAAACAGAATCTGGTAGAAAAATAACTTGCACCGTAGATCATCCTGTTCTAACAACGGATGGATGGAAACACGCGATAGACGCTGAAAATATATGTGTAATTCCTCAACAAGTTGTATATAGTGGTGGCGATGAAGATTTATATATTACTTTACCTGAAACATCTGTGAAAGAAAAACATATTAATGATTTGAAAAGTCTTGGTCTATATCCTATTAAAAGTACATTATTGCCTGTGTTAGCTAGAATAGTTGGTTATTTAATTACAGATGGTAGTGCTGGTTTATATAATAAAGGTTCTCTAGATCAACCTCGGATTCAACCTCGTGTTCAATTCTGTTTTGGTTCTCCAGAAGGTTGCGAAGACTTTGTAAAAGATGTAATTGGTTTAGGATTTTCTGGTAATAAAGTTATAGATGTCAATAATGAAAGATATGGTAAATGTAAACTGTTAATTTATCACAATGCATTGGCAAGTCTTCTTATTGGACTTATAGATGGATATGTAGGAAAAAGAACAACACAATCTCATCCTCCATTGATGAATTGGATTAAAAATGGTTCTATGTTAGTTAAAAGAGAATTTTTATCTGGATTTCAAGGGGGTGATGGATGTAGATTAAGAGCTAATAAATTAGCAGGTAGAAAATCTACAAATTTTATATTAAATTCTACAAGTCTAACATCACGACTTGAATATGTAAATAGTTTAGTTGAATTTATGAAAGAAATTAAAATGTTATTTGAAGAATTTGATATTGAGTGTTCCGGACCTTTAATTCGGAAAGCACAACACTCTGATGAATCAAACACTGTACATCTTTATTTCAAAAATACACGTCTTAATCATATAAACTATTTTGAAAAAATAGGTTGGAGATATGATATATTTAAGTATGTAGAAAGCCTTTCGGTGTATGAGTATCAAAAAACTTGTCAAAAAGCGATAGATGATATAATACTAGAAAGGCAGAATATTAAAAAATATCTAGAAGATGGTATGACAATAAGACAAATTAGCGATAAATTAAATAAAACATACGAATATATTAGCGATTCAGTAAGATGTATTAAAGAAAATAGAGATCCAAGAATACCCAATTCTTTTGAATCTTATACCGAATGGAAAAGACAAGTAAGAGATAGAGCAATATTTGTTAAAATAGTAAGCAAGACAAGATGTGTAAAGGGAAATATGATTGCCGATATTACAACAGAATCAGAGAATCATAGTTTCATAGCTGGAGATTCTTTTTGTGTACATAATTCGTCGATGGGTAAGCAAGCGATGAGTATGTTTGCTCTTTCATACTTAATAAGAGCTGATACTGTGGTTCATGTGCTAAATACTCCTCAAAGACCTCTAGTTGGAACTAAGGCAGCCGAAATGATGGGTTTTAATGATATGCCATCTGGTGTAAATTGTATCGTTGCTATTGCCTGTTACACTGGGTTTAATCAAGAAGACTCTGTTATACTCAATTATGGAGCTATACAACGCGGATTGTTTTGGGCAACCACTTACAAGACACACAGTGATGAGGAAAAGAAACAAGGATATAATTCTGAAATGATTGGAATTCCTCCTCTGAATAAACGCAAGCATGATGCTAACTATGGTCTTTTGGCTGAAAATGGGGTTGTACGATTGCGTCACCCAAAGTGGACCGATGAGAAAGGTAATGTACATGGAGGTGGAGCTTTATATGTACAAAAAGGAGATGTTATCATTGGAAAAGTTTCTGTACAATCTGATAAATCTGGAAATGAAATTTTGACTGATTGTTCAGTAATTATTGGAAAGGGAGAGGAAGGATATATTGATCGTATATTTACTTCTATTACTCCAAATGGTTATAAACTGATAAAAGTAGTAATTAGGAGCTTGCGCATTCCAGAAGTTGGTGACAAATTTGCATCTAGGGCCGCTCAAAAAGGTACAGTTGGAATGATATACAGGCAAGAAGATATGCCATTCACTCAAGAAGGAATAACTCCGGATATTATTATTAATCCACACTGTCTTGCTGAAGATCATGAAATTCTTACAGAAAAAGGATTTATGAATTGGAAAGAAGCAAAACAAGGGTACGATAAAGGAAATCTTCGAATCGGTGGTTATGATCATAAAACAGGTCGTCTTATATATGAGCACCCAACTGATTTCATATTAAATGAAACAAAAACACAAGAAATGATAGAATTTACGCACAAGATTGAAAAAGTATCTCTGCTTGTTACTAATAATCATGATATGTTTGCTAAACAAACCAAACCATTAGAATCTGATTATAAAAAAATTAAAGCACAAGAACTAGTGTTTTCAGAAGTATTTAAATTTACAGGAAAAGCTAGATTTGGCTTTGAAGGAAATATAACAGGTATACCATTTTTGGAGTTGCTCGCTCTTAATACATATGAAAAACTTATTGCATTTTTTGAGTTATATGGTTACTTAGTAGGTGACAATTGCTTACGTTTTGGTTTTAATTTGTTATCTACTGATGATTGGTTAAAAAAGAGATTTGAAATACTTCTTCTAGTTCCAACAATTGATTATACGTATGAAAATTCAATATTTACAATTATAAATAAAAATTGGTTGAGTGTATTATCTCCAGATTACACTACTGGTAAAAGATTAGCTGAATGGGTGTGGAACCTTCCAATTGATCTTACTCGATCAATTCTTTCTGGTCTTACTTGTAGTCGTAATATAATTTATACATCTTCTGATAAATTTAGAGATGATGTAGTTCGTCTTTATCTCCATTGTGGGTATTCATCGCATTTTGAAATTAGTCAAAAATTATGGAAAATATCTTATACAACCATTGATCCTATTTTACAATCACGTGATGATGTAAAGAAAGTAAAATACACTGGTTTAACTTGGTGTGTTACAATGCCTCATGGATTTATTATTACTCGTAGAGCAATTCGTGATAGTAACAATGTTGTTATAGAAGCATCTAGACCGATTATCACAGGGCAATGTATTCCATCTCGTATGACTATTAATCAGCTAATAGAAACTGTAATGGGAAAATCTTGTGTCATTGATGGAAAATATGGGGATGCTACTCCATTCACAAACGCAAGTAAAACTATTTCTGAGGATGCGTGTAAAGCTCTTGGTATGCACGGATATGAAAGTACAGGCAAAGAAATGTTGATGAACGGAATGACCGGAGAAAATATGGGAATGTTCTTCATTGGACCGGTTTATTACCAACGACTGAAACATCTTGTATCTGATAAAATGCACGCAAGAGCGACTGGCCCTGTTACAACTCTCACCCGACAGCCTCTGGAAGGTCGCTCACGTGATGGAGGACAGAGATTTGGTGAGATGGAACGTGACTGTGCAGAATATCACTCGCCAATTCTCTTAAATTGTGGATTAAGCGTTGAAATCGGAACTATGGAAAACAAGAATTATACTGTTCTAAGTTATCATGAAGAAAAACAACAAATAATTCCTTCTACACAAAGTAATTTCTTATACAAAGGTGAAAGAGAATGTGTAGACGTTGTTTTTCAAGACGGACGTACTATTCGTTTCACAGATAATCATAAAATGCTTACAAACGAAAATGAGTGGGTAACTATTCACGAAATGGTAAAAGGAGTTACTAAACTTAAAACAGGTATTACAAATCCTTTGATTATTGTAAAAGAAGAAATAGAAAAGTGTGCAAATTGGAACTTTCAGGCAGGATATACAAAGATAAAAATTAAGGATGAAGAATCATATTTTCATGCTCTTTCATTTGCTCGGTTGGTTGGATATATTTGCGCAGATGGTGGTATTTATCGTAGTGGCAAAGAAGGTTATAGAGGCATGATAAATCTAGGTCATGAAATAGATGTTTCTTGTGCATTGCAAGATTTAGGAAAATTTTCTATGATAACGCAAGAAAATTTTATAGAGAAAAACTATTATTGCATAAGGATTCCAGAAGACTTTGTATCAGATCTTATGAAAGTAGAAGGAATACTAATTGGTAAAAAAATTAATCAACCCGCACAACTACCTACCTTTATTACAGACCCATCTTGTCCTTTGCCGATAGTTCGAGAGTTTTTGGGTGGATTGTTTGGTGGAGACGGACATACATGTGTTCTTGGTCTTCATAGAGGAAAACGTGATTTGTTAACGTCTGTTAGTTTTTCAAAAAGCAAATCAGGATCTCAACAAGATTCTTTACAAAAAATGATGGAACAACTTCAGACTTTGCTAGCTCGGTTTGATATTCATAAAGTTACTATACAAAAAGCAAAAGAGACAACATCATCGAAGAAAAAAGTAGATTCTGTACAAGAAAATAAAAGTTATCAACTCACTCTACACTTGTGTATAGATGAATTGCCTCGTTTTCATGAAAAAATCGGCTTTCGTTATTGTTGTCACAAATCTCAGCGATTAGAAGCAGGTGCATCGTATAAACGTCTAAGAGATGGAGTAACTCGTCAACACAATTGGTTGGTTCAAAGGGTAGATGAACTTACCAATTTTAGTGAAATTAAGAACGAATTTCCAGATAAAAATGTGCCTACTAAAAACGCAATTCTACAGGCAGTAAAAGATCTGAATAAAACTGAGACACTTCTTCATCCTTATGCTATTCCGAGTACACATGATATTAATGATCATTTAGTAAAGGGAACAAGTTTTGGAAAATTCAGAGGAAAAGGTTTTCCGAATGCGGAAGAATATTTAAAAGATATAAGTGCATTAGATTGGTTTTTACAAGATGAGCCTATTAAGCCAGAAGAACCTGATGACTCGCCTCCATGTGATGATACAACTCTTCTAGAAGGTCTAACAAATCTAAGCGTATCATATGGAGTGAATCGCAAATGTGAAGGTTTACCAACAATGAATTTAAGGGTTATTGATATTCGACCTGCAGGTGTACATCCAGTATATGATATTCAGGTAGATGAAACTCATACTTTCTTGGCAAATGGCATTGTCGCTCACAATTGTATGATTGGTCATGGTGTGTCAAAGTTTCTTCAGGAACGTTTATTCTTAGTCTCTGACAAGTATCAGGTTAATATTTGTAGCAAGTGCGGCAATTTTGCAACGAGTAAAACAGAGTGTCAAGCTTGTGACACTGATCAAGTTGTTTCGGTAAAATTGCCATATGTAGGAAAATTGGTTCTTCAGGAACTGAATGCTATGATGTTAAAGACAAAAATCACCGCTAAATAATAATTATTTTTGTTTTTCTTTATCTATTATAAAAATGATTCACTTTTATTCTATGAATAGTTGTGGATATTGCGAAAAAGCAAAAAAAGTTTTAGCATCTGAAATTGCTTCTGGTTTTGTAATTGTTAAAGACGCTAAAGAGGCTAATGGAGCTGGTGGTTTCCCTCACTTTGTTGAAACAACAACCGGTGCTACTCACACAGGATTTATGGCTGATAAAGAAAAACTATTTGAAAAATTAGGAGTAAAACAAGCACCTGTACAAAAAGAACACTATGCACCTACACAAGCACATGCAAATCAACATCGACTTTCACAAGTACATGCACAAGCACAAGTACATGCACAAGTACAAGCACAAGGTAAAAAAGAAGTTGAAAACGGTTCTTCTCTTTGTGGAGGGTATTTGAGATTATCAGAAACTTGGACCAAACAAAAAAGGTATGTAGCATAAATTAAATTGAATTTTTTGTAATATATTTTTGTTATGTTTAGTGATGGCTAAAGAGAATTTACCGCAAATATATACTGATGGTTCTTGTTTAAAAAATCCTGGAGGGGCAGGCGGCTGGGCATTTACTGTTCTAGAAAATAAAGAACAATGGTCAATGGCAGGAGGAGATCCTTGCACAACTAACAACCGTATGGAGCTTAAAGCTATTATTGAGGCTCTTAAATTCATTCAGGGAGATGAATATGTCATTTATACTGACAGTGAGATGACAATGAAATGTGCTACTGGTGTATATGGTCGAAAAGCAAATAAAGATTTATGGGAAGAATATGATATATCTTTAGGTCATATAAAACTACATTGGGTTTGGATTAAAGCTCATGATGGTAATTTATATAATGATTATGTTGATCGTTTAGCGAGACACGAAGCAAAAAGTGTGAAAAAATAAAAATCTTGTTGTCTAATAAATGTTTAATCATGGCGAAACTAATAATTCCCATGTTGGTGGAAATTCATGTTCCTATGCGACTTTATCTAAATACAACAATGGTTCTCCAGGAATGAGCCCTCCTTTTCCTAAATCAAACGTAAGTGGTTCTTATATCGTTCCAGTGTACGGAGCTCCTGGTTATGATGTTCTTACATTTTCAGGTGGATCTTGTTCTGGGCATCCAGGTATTGATCAAGCGTATGGACCAGATTCTCACAAATGCAACACTACATATACTCGAATGAATTGTAATGGTGGTCACGGTCACGGTCACGGTCATGGTGGTGGTCATGGTAGCGGTGGTGGTCACGGTCACGGTCACGGTCATGGTGGTGGTCATGGTAGCGGTGGTGGTCATGGTAGCGGTGGTGGTCATGGTAGCGGTCGTAGACACGGTAGTTAAATATTTAATTTCTAATACTAGAATTCTAGTATTAGAAAAAACTTTTTGTTTTTATCTAAAAAAAATAAACCAAAGAATAATACAAAATAATATTCCAACACCAAAACCAAAAAAAATACCTTTGTAAAAACATTTTTTCTTATTTCCTATATAATACCCTAACCAACTATAAAACCAGATAATGTATAAAAAAACTGCTACAATCTCAAGTGTACCTGTTTTATTAACCATTTATCTTAAGATATTATTAATAAAATCTAAACCCGAAATTTTGAATTTTTTTTGTTTCTTTTAATTTTGAATTAAAAAATAATCCTAAAGCAAAAATACATCCAAGCAAAACAAATAATAACCATAAAGGAAATTTACATTTTTTAAGTTTTTTTTCTTTAGATTCTTTCTTCATTTTAAAATAAGTAAAGAAAATTATACTTCACTCAATTTTACAAAATTCTTAAGTATTGCATCAATCATAATAATATTATCAAACACTATATTATCAACTCTCAAAGACAAATTTTCATGTTTAGACTTCACTATTAAAATATTGCGAATAAGCTCTTGTTTAATAGAATTGATACGAGATAGTTCAGTTTCGTACTTGCCTATTTGATGTGTTTTCTCAATATCGGAGTGCAATCCTTTCAAACTTGCTTGACCTGAATATTTATCTTCTATTTCTAATAATTTATCTATAATTTTCTTTTCTGCTCGAGTCAGATCAATCAAAAGCTGCTCTAAACTTTTTAAATATGTAGAATATTGTTCTTTTTTTCTTAAAACTATATTAGAAAATTTTGTTAAAACTGTTTTTTGTTCTAACAATTTATGTATATTTTGAATGTGTTTTCCTTGATTTTTATCTAATACACGGTAAATACCTTCGCGAATAGTTTTAATATCGATAGAAACAGAATCTATCTTTTCATACAATGTTTCTAAATCTATAGTAACCATTAATCTTTTATCTGAAGAACCTCCAAAACTATGTATAAAAAAACATTCATATGTATCATCTCTTCTAATACAACAAAGATAATTATTAAAGGTAATAGCGATCTTATATTTAAGGCTTTGTGTGCAAAATTTAAGACGACGTAATTGACGAAAAACCTCTCTTAGTTGTTTAATATCATCACTTTTGTTATTATCTTTTAACGACACCGGGTGATTATATTTTTCTTCTAAATGATCAGCAAGATTGCCTTTACTACGTAGTCCCGGACTTAAATCAATATCATCACAATCATATTCCTTGTCCAGATCAAAATTATCCGGCTCTCCTGCATAATCGCCTGGAATATGACCATCTTCTGTGATATCTATATATTTTACTTTGAATACATCGTCTCCTAACCCAATTGCAATCTCATATTTGCTTGGTATATAAAGCATAAAGCTGTCTGCATTCTCTATGCTAAGAACTTCTATATAAACAATAAAACCATGCATAATAAAAAATTTTTTCGGTATTAATCCTTTTCTTGTCAATAATTTTTCCAACTTATTAAATGATAAAGCCATTTTAGTTGTAAAGTTTATTAGTTTAAAACCATATTTAGAATTCTCTAAAATGTCAATACAGTACCAACAAAATGCACCTTCCATCTCATTTCAAGCAGGTGATCCAATTTCCCAATTACCAGTTGATAAAAATCCTCCTAATATTAATGAAACCCATATAATCGATACGTTGTTTAAAAAACATCGCAAAACTATGGATGTTATTTTAGAAGAAGCAAAAGATTCTATAATAGTCGGATTATTAATTATAGCTTTCTGCTTGCCACAAGTTGATAATATTGTGACTAAATTTTTACCTATTAGCCAAAAATCTGTTTATTTTTTACTTGCAATAAAAGGTATATTAGCTTCTATAATCTATTGGTTTATTAAACATTTTTATCTTTCACGTAAATCTTAATTAATCTAACTATAATAAATGAATAATAAAAAGAAATTTGTTATATTTGGATGTATTATTATCGTATTTATAACGATTGGATTAATATTAGGTCTTTTAATTAAACAAGATAAAGAAAGTGGTCCAAGTGGTCCAAGTGGTCCAAGTGGTCCAAGTGGTCCAAGTGGTCCAAGTGGTCCAAGTGGTCCAAGTGGTCCAAGTGGTCCAAGTGGTCCAGAAAGCAAAGGTGTATTTACTGAAATTCCATTCATATATAAATCAGATAAAAATACAATGCAACGGTGTAGTTTAAAAGATCCTCCTGCTTTATTGTGCCCAACCGGGTTAACAACTTATGAAGATACATACGAAAAATATGGACTTTGGAAAGTAGATCCTCTGAATGATCCTACAAAATCAATATGTCAATCTTTATACACTAAAACATGTACTGATGTTGGTGAAAAAAACTGCAATTTAGATCAAGGAGCTGAACTTGGAAATGGTAATGGTGATAAATATTCTGGATGGTGCAATAAGAATGGTTCAACAATGAAGACAAACCCATTTAATATTTGTTGTAATGTAGGTGATTATGCTCATGCTAAACCAGAATGGAACTGGATTATTGGAACATGCAAAGGGACTAACTGTCAAAATATAGGTGATAATACAGACGCAAAAAATCATGGTACAGATCTAGTTGTCAATTATTGTGGATCTTATCAATATGATCAAAAATCAGAAACTTGGGTATGTCAACAAGATAGTTCTTTTAATATGGATGGTAAACATCCTGCACAGGATATAATGAAAATTGATCAAAATTGGCTTCCTGGACCATTGCCAGGAGGGGCTGCTAATTGGGGTTATGGTTATTATCCAGCAGGTCGTACTGGAGTTGGTTCTCCAGCTTTTGCATTTATCCTTTCAGTTGAAAAAATATTTAACGCAGCATGGTATATGGTAAATCAGGCTACATTAGATAGAGGGCCTGCCAATAAAATGGGATCATCTGTTTTACAAAAAATAGGTCTAAGCTCAGCAGAAGCGGATGGTGTTGTTGCAGCTAGTAACACTTGGCAATCTGCTCGTTCTGGTGAATGGGATATTCTTGAAAGTACAATGCTTGCTACAAATTCAAGAAATCCTGATTACCTTAATCTTTACTCAAATACAGCAGTTAATGAAGGCTCTAATGGTATTTGCTTACATCATGGAAACGGAGATATATCTAGCAAAGATGATATCCAATCCGGTGGATGGTTTACCCAAAAATATTTTGTAAGTGATAATTATATAAAGAATGAGTCTAATCCCCGTGTATTTTTTGTTATTATGGATACAAATGGAACTACAGTATTTCAGATCCCTACTTATGATGGTGCTCCGGAATATTGGAGAGGTATTGGTAGAAAAAGTGCATGGATGAACATACCAGGTAAATTTACAGGATCTGATCCAGTAACGGGAGCTTGTTCAGATCCAAAAAAATTTTGTGCTACTTTTATGCCGTCATGTGCCGCTAAGACACCAGATGATATGAGTACATATAATTGTTCTTCCGCTGGGGCTGACGCAGGATGGTGCGGGAACTTTATCGCTAATAGCCTTGTAAGCACTCATAATGTTTGGGGTAATACAAAAGCTTTTGACGGTAAGGTAGAGTGGACTAAAGAAATGCAAACATTGAATTCTTAAAAATTTTTATTATATAACATTTTTATGTTATATAAATTATTTACAAAATTTTGAACCAGCTACGTGACATCCAGTACCAAATTTAATACTAGTACAAGCCGGAATATCTTTAACTTCCTGATCACTGTTTTTACACGTTGTGTCTGAAGTACAATAATATCGGTACTTGGAAGGCTTATTATTAGGAGATTTTGTAATATTTACACAAAATTTTGAACCATCACAACAACTAAGTTTTGTTCCAGGATCATTAATACTACCTCCACAATGATCGTTAAAAACATCACCAACAGAATTATAACAATTTGTTCCAGATGGTCCAGATGTTCCAGTTGGTCCAGATGTTCCAGTTGGTCCAGTTGGTCCAGTTGGTCCAGTTGGTCCAGATGTTCCAGTACATTTACCTGTACTAGTGTCGCATGTTTGCCCATCAGAGCAAGAACCACAATCTTTTTTGCGGATATGTTTAATTATAAAATATGTTAATGCTCCTAAAGAAATGCCTATTATTATTGCTAACAGAACTGTAAAAACCATTTTTTGAGTTTCACTTAAAATCATTTATTATAGAATAAACATATTAGTTATTTACAATTGCTTCTATCTTTTTTTTATTTTTGTAAGAGTAAGAAAAAATACCTATGGCTATAATAAATGTTACAATAAAAGTTGCTATAAACAACTTCTTATAGCTGAGTTTCTTTTCGGGGAGTTTTCCATCTATACTAATATCTTCCATAATAAACCATGGTTTCCAAAACAAAAGGAGAAGAAACATTGTTAAAGGAATAACACCGTAATAAATTACACGTGATTTTAATATAGAACTAGAAAAGACACTTGTATTTTTTGCATCTGCAGAGACTATTGTAGATGTAGATGTAGATGTAGTTGTAATTTGATTAACTTTTTCATGCAAACTTTTTATTGTTGCATCTATTTCATCGTCTTCCATTTATTTTAAGTTTAGAAATGCTTTTAGACATTATTTAATTTATCTATTCATTTGAATAATATTTTTAATCATTGGAAAAAATCCAAGTTCATTAATAATCTTATTCTTTGCTTCTTTAATCGCGTCAATTCGCATAGACCACCAATCTTCTTTAATGGCTTGTTCGACTATTCGCTTAGACTCTTCTATATCTTCTAAAGGAAGACGTACAAACGCATTAGGATTAATGTAATTTTCAAGATTTGGACAACCCCAATAGAAAGGTAAACATTCGCAAAGTAATGCTTCCCATATCTTTTCAGTTGCATAATTTTTTTCTGAATTGTTTTCAACTGACAAAACATACTTGTATTTTGAAAAAACGTTGTATTTATTATCATTTGGTACTACACCAATATATGAGTCCAAACTATGATAATTTTCTCTTCCATATATATCAATATTTCCCATTTCTTTTGTAAACGCAATCCGTAACTCATGACCAACATCATTTGTTTTGTAACTCAGAACAAGAGCTGTTTTGTCTTTTTTAATCGAAAGATTTTCTAAATCTTCATTAAAAGTCCACTGCGCTGGATTTAAAAACTTTTTATGCGAATTTACATGAAAGAACATTGAAGTATCAGGTTCGGCCCAAATACCCCATGTTTTCACCCCCCAGTTTTTTGAATTATCGTTTACCCAAGGTTCCATCTGTAAAATTATTGTTTTTTGTGGATCATAAAATTCACGTTCTTGTGGAAAATTTACAATAATATAATAGTCTGCCTTTTCTTCAGATGTCAGAACAAAATCAGAATGAGTCATAACTCCAAACTCCTGTGCCATCTGTTGACACGATTGCCAATTTCCAATAAGTTTTATCTTTGTTTTAGGCTTGAGAGTATTTCTGACATACACTCCATCTTTATCATTAAAAAATTGAGAAGGCATGAGATTATTTATATCAATTTTGCTTTTGAAAAAACCCAATGTATTGAACCCCACACATCCAGGAGTATCGATAACTTTTTTCTTACATTCTTTTAATGATAAATTATTGAAAAAGAATAAATCATCATTTTTATGATCAAGTCCTTTAAAAAATGTAAATTCTTCACTATCATCCTTTAATTTTAGTGAACTTAGATCTTTTTGGATATCAGTATCGACTTTTTGTCCTGGAAACTCATACCATTCAGAAAATACAATTTGAGGACGTAGTTCTACTTTCTTTAACTCATTACAAATTTTAACAATGTAATCAATTCCATGTTTAATACCATTCTTTTCAATGTAATCTATTAGAATACGAGCTCCATTCTTGTTTATAGAGTATGCAAAACATGCTCCAATATTCAAATCATTTCGCATTTCCGAAATCTCAAGTTTATCTGATTCTTTAACATATATATCTTTAGTCGCATCTCTATTTACTTGAAACATATGATACCCTAGAAATAAGCAATCAAAATTCTTAAAAAGATTGTTAGACTTTAAAATTTCGTATACACCCTTAAAATTAGAAGACAATGAAATATCATCCTCAAAAATAACATAATAATCAGCTAATGGATTGTTTAAAAGTTCTTTCCACAAATTGTAATGCGAAAGAGCACACCCAATAAAACCAGATCTATTTCCAAAATCATTTCCTTTGAATAAATTACTGAGATAGTTTGTCATCTCGAGTTCTTTTCCATCTACTGCATCAACGAACTGGTATTCTTCAAACTGAATACTGTTGAAAAGATTTTTCATAGCTTCTTTTCGATCTGGTCTACGCTTCAAATTAACAACTTTTATATTGGTATTTATATTGGTATTTATAGCGTTGTTAGGCACAATGTTAAATTGATTTTCATTATTTAAATCATAAGCGTTTTTTACTGTTTTGCTTTTAATTTCAGATGTTAATCTGCCCGTATGCATACAACACACTTGGTCAAAAAAAGCTGACTTGTATCCAGCACTTGTCCATTTGTCAGCGTAATCTCTTTCAAAAAATGTGTTTTCACTATTATAATTTCCTAATTTCAAAATAGTCTGAACATCAATTATACTTGGTCTGAAGCTATAATGAGGCCAATAATGACAATTATTATAAGAAAAAGTACCACTCTTATGTTCATGAACCACAAATCCTGGAGATATCGGAAAATAACCTCTTACATCTAAATTATCAACAGTTTCAGCATATGCACGGTTAAAAAGAACTTGCTTGATATCCGTGTTTAAATTTAACAGATTGATAGAATCCTTAATATAAGAACGCTTGATGTAAAATAAGAAATCGTCTTCCAAATGAACCCAGTACTTTGGTTTAATTTCATCGAGCTTGTTCCAAATAATATTCATGCTTTCGCGATGACCTTTTTCTTCAGGTTTCTTCATGTAAAAATTCATAAAAGGATACTGTTTCCGCATCACCTTACGATCTTCTTTTGTCGAATTGTCATCAACACAAAACCAATAATCAATGTCTTCAACATCATCCCAGTGATTTAAAATAGAGTTAACAGTTTCAATAAATAAATCAAGGCGTTTGCACGAAGTTATAGACAAAAACACTTTATTTTTATATTCTGGAATTTTAAGTTTAGAAGGTTTTGTAAGATCCACACGATTTTTCTTTAACAAAATTTTCCAAAGCACCGACATTTCTTTTAGTTCTGTACAAGTATGAATGTATGTGCTCATCATATAAAAAAGTTTAAGAGTATCTGGATCTTCATTCATTTCACTCACCAACAACTTCAAATTCTTAAAAGAACTGTCAATAAGAACTTTATCAGCTATATTATTCAAAATAATTTTCTTAACACACGAATAAGCCAACTTTTTGTTGTTACATTTTAAAGCGCTTATACTTGTGTTAAATTCAAAAATATCTCTGTAAACGTCTCCGTACAAAAATAGTTTATCTTGTGGGTTTTTATTATAATCTTTGTACTTTTCGTACAATAAAATAACTAACGAATGCATACCAGAGTCCTTTAACATTTCCACCGCAAATATAATACCTTCCATTCGTTCTGGATCATTTTGTTCTGATTTTAAGAAATATTCAATCGCTTTTTGGAAATTTCCTTTCCCCTGATATTGTTTCCCAAGCATCAGGCAAGAATAATACTTTTCCTGCGCCCAATTGTTCAACTTTTCGGCAACAAGAGTATACCATTCAATAGAATCATCATTTTTTCCACAATCTCTGAAACTTTGAGCACAATAAAAAGCATATCTGCCACCTAAAAAACCAGAATTTTCTACCTCTTTTTGATAAGCAGCTTTTAAAACAAGAGCGTCCTTATAATATTTGTCTTTATCTAAACTACGAGCACCAGATTTTCCTGAATTAATATAATAATTTCCTTCTATAATACAATCTGATGGATTTCCTTCTTCCAATGTTAAATATTCATGTAAAACTCCTACAAATTTAGACTTCTTGTGTGCAGTAACTAATAGAGGTCGAAGATAAGTAAAACCACTTCCAAACTTCATCTTATACATGTCGTGTGTTAGTTTTGGGATAATAACATTTCCGTGAATAGTATCGTCCGCGTCAAAAATAAAAATATAATCTGCCTTTTTGTATGCTCCCTTAAGAGCTAGAGTTCGATTATACCCAAAATCGACCCACTCATGCTCTAGAAGTTCACCAGGTATTCCTTCTTTTTTAAAAAACTCTTTTATAATTTCACGAGTATTGTCTGTTGATCCTGTATCGCAAATAACCCAATATGAAAAATTAATCTGTTTTACAAGTCTTTTCAATGTTTCACCAATTATATGACCTTCATTTTTAACGATCATATTTAAGCATATCTTGCTCATTTAATTCTTCATTATTTAGTTTTTAAGTAAATTTAATCATAATTTGTCAAAAAAACAAAACTACTGTAAATATTTGTGCACCGGTTTCATCTTTTCAGTAAAATATTTTATAAATTTTTATTATTTAATAAAAATTTATTCTTGGTTATGTTTTTTTGATACATTATCTCAACCTACTGATATAGACTTAACTTTAAGATATAATTTTACCTCTATAATCAATCTTAGAAGGCTTTATAACATTTGGAGTTATAAATAAAATATATGTATTATATCTCAACATTTTTTATTATGATTTTCTAATAGTTTTACTAAATACTACAACTCATAGTGAAAAACGTCTTAGACTTTCAGATGATGACATTTAACAAAATTTATATAAATTTTGTTATTTTTCATTAATCTTTTAATGCACTTCTGTAAAACCTTTATCGATACCTCCAGTTTCTACTGCATCACTTATAAAAAAATTAATTTTACCTGGAATTATTCTTCGTCTATTAGCTCATCTTCATCTTCACTTTTGACGCTATCACTAAATAATTCTTTTTCTTTAAAGTTTTTGTTAGATTTCATCTGAAGTTCTCCAAGAATTTCTTCAACATCTTTTGCTTGTATTTTAGTTTCTGTTATAGCAGCTGCTATAGATTTCTTAATGCATTTTGCCTGCTTATTATCGGAAATTTTAGCAACAACTTTAGGTGCAAGTTCCTTTTCATCTTCAGATTCTTCATTTTGTATTTTCACATCATCTGATTCTTTTTCAAAAGCAAAACTGTGAGCCATACATACTTCAATATCTTCACTAGTAAGTGGTGATAATTTATCATCTACACACTTACCTATTACTATTCTCTCTTTAGCAGACTTAAAAACCATACCAGTCGCTGAATGCCATAGCTTGTCTAGTGTCTTGTTCTTACGAAGAACAGTGTTTACGGCCTTCTTTTGAGGAGACTTTTTTGCTGTAGTATTTCCAGCAATAGATTTCTTTGTAGAAGGCAATACCTTCTTTTGTTTTGGCTCAGTTCCTTCATATTTCTTGTGTCTTGTGCAATATACTACATTTCCTTTAGGCTTAATGTTACAAGTTTCACCCTCTTTTTCTCCTTTTGTATAAATATACGGACATCCTTCCGATGATCCACTGTCTGTTTTTGTAGGAGACGGTCTATTTGAAGATGATGCACTTGTTTTTGACTGTGTTGTGATATTATCTGTCTTATTATCCCATAATTCTAACAATTCGTTATAATCCAAATTATATTTTTTAGATACACGATTCATAAAATTATTGATAGACTTTTGGATAACATTTTCAATTTCTCCTACAAGAGTATTCATGATTTGTCTTTATTTTGGAAAGGTGAAGTTAATTTTCAATTTTTTTTTAAATTAACTAAACTTTATAGACTTAAATATTAATAAAATTGCTTAATATATTAAATGATTAATAACTTCTTTTTTAAGCATTTTATTCTAATAAATAACTAGAGATAAAACAAAAACAATTGATAAAAAGTTGTTTTTTTAATCTAAATACTAGATCAAGATAATATAGAATGCCTATTTTACAGCATGTACATCATGGAATTCCAAATTTATATTCATCTCTAAAATACGATACATCTTGTCTTCATTTTGCAAAACTTTTTAAAGGAAATAAGCCATTTGGTCAATGGATGCCAAATTCTACGCACATGCACGCTGAACATAATGCAATGAGAATATTAAGAAATCAAAAACAGAGAAAAAATCATCATCTGACAATGGTAGTTCTTCGATTTGACAGTTTGCACCACCTAAGATTGTCCAAACCGTGCTCTAGATGTGTTGAACTATTGAATCATCATAATATATGTACGGTTATATACAGCAATGAAAATGGGGAACTAGTGAAAGAAAACACTGAATATATTGTTCACAAACCAAGTAGTATGGCCTGTAATATTCCAAAACATGGACGAATAGTATCATTCACTAAATTTAAAGACATGCCACCAAGAAATACCTAATAATTAAATCTTATGGTGCGAATATTTTATCAAAGATGATATTTTTTTTCAAAAATAGATACTATTTTTATGGAGGAGTTTACAAGAATTTTAATGAACAATATAAGTTTTTATCAAATCTTATAAATATTTATAAGATTTACAAGAAGAAACACATATTATCAAAAATCATGGGTCAATTTTAAGATCTTTAGGTTTACGCTTTTCTGATGAACCACATGTGTTATCTTCCAATACATATCCTTTTTTATCCATCCAAATATGCAAGTACGAACATAAATCGCTAGTAAAGAGACTACACCAGAATAATATACGTCTTAACTCATTTTCTGAAAGTTTAGGGTCTGCAAGAGCCTTTATCTTTGCACCTTTTGTAGATATGGCATTTATTAGTTTTTCTTTAGCTGTTATTTTATTAACAATTTCCAATGTATTTTTCATCTTTTTGGTTGTAGCTATACCTTTATCTAATAGAGCGTTGTCAATTTCAGTTAAATCATCCATAGTTGGAATTGGTATATTTAAGTTTTCTTTGTCAAGTATCATAGAAATTAATTCAGATTTATCTTTGGTGGTGCATACTCTACCAGATGTTTTTTTATTACCTTTTACTTGTTTAGTCTTAACATCACGAATGCAAAATTCATCACTGTCAGGATTATAAAGACCGTAATATCCGTACTTATTAGATTCTAGCAAATGTTGTTTATTATCCTTATATTTTTCTTTTTTGTCAGCATATTCTTTACTGCAATTCTCCCAAATACCATTTTCTTGACTATCGTCAAAACAACGAAGATTTATATTTTCTTCTGAATCATCTAGAAGCCATGAAACCCATACGTTATCAAAGTTTGTATATTTACTTTTAAAATATTTAAGAATTAACTCTCTTGTTTTTGATCCAGGACCATTGTCAATTCCCATTTTTTTATAACGAATATCACCTTCTATACTACCTTCTATAAAGAACTCGCGTACTTCAATAGGTAAACGAATCATGACTTTTCTAATATCTTTAATAGAAGTAGCTTTTGAAGCTAAATGAACTATTTCAGGCAACGAATTAATGTATATAGGTTCTATAAGATCATCAAAAGTAATTTGTTCCTTAACATGAGGATATTGAGTATAATATTCAGATGAAGACGCTTCAATAACAGAAGATAGGCTGTCAACGAGAAAAAATATGTTATTCTCTTCTTTTAGGTATGATGAAAATCCGTATTTGTTAGTTATTTTTTTACTATCATTGATCAAAACACGTAAAGCTGATATTATTTCAAATTCTTTAAATGTTGGCAAATTATCAATAATGGTATTCAAATCAAGTCTAAAGTTGTTTCTAAACATAAGAATTATTTTATCAATTATATTTTCTATATTTTGATCATCATATTGTAAATAAAATGTTGAATAATCTAAATCTTCAATATCGACAGGAACTCCAATATTATCACACAGATAATTACAGTCCATATAATCACATTCTCTTTGGTTGTCATAACCAATAAGATGATTACGACTATAAAAAAGAGCACAATCCCATGCTGATTCTTTCATAATACGTTCAACTCCTTTTATAGAAATATCTTTATCTTCCGCTTTTTTATACATATGCAAATCAATACTGGGAACATCTTTTGTATATGGAATTGAAACACGTTGATAAATATTTAAGTTTGGAACAATACCAGATTCTAATAAGTCACGATGCGATCCTAGACGATATCCACGAGCAATAGCTTGAGAAGTTTCGCTATAATTAAACCAAGGAGTTTGAATTTCTTCTACTTGAATATTTTTAAATGAAAATCCTTCGGATATTTTACGAGACCCAATAATAACATTAATTATTTTTCCGTTAATATTATCAGGTTGATTAAAACGTTCAACTAGTAATCGAATTTGGTTTACTGTAGAAGTTTCGCTAGTTAAGGATGCATATCGTAGTTTTTTCGAATTTAGTGGTTCGTTTCCAGAAGCTTTACTGAAACCAAACAGTTCTAAAATTAAACCAAAAAGTATAAGACCAGACCCAGTAACAAATTCGTTATAGACAAAGATCGATTTATTTTCAGATACGGCTTGTAAAATATTTCTAATAGATGCAGCGTATTTACTGCTAAATTGAGATAAATTATCTATCATTTCATCTTGTGTATCTGCCTTAATTAGTTCGTTTAATTTGTGTTCTGTGTTAAAAGAATACTTATAACTAGCTTTTTTTCCTCTCTTATTACCTAAACCTAACATAGAATCTTTAATTCTTGATATATATTTATTGAATCCAACTGATCCATATGTACTATCTGGAAAAACAAACAAGGCTGCTTGACGAGAATTTGAGTATACACCTTTATGTTCTCCGTGACGATCTTCATTATAAGCCAACGCATACTCTTTTGATTGAAATTCTCCCATAAAATCTTGTACAACTACGAAGTGTTCTAAATCAGAAACTCGATCACCAACAAATATTTTTTTAATTTTACTCTGCATTGCTTTCAAGTAAGAGACTCGTCCCTTGAATAATTTTTTGAGATGATCTATCTTTTCAGACTTAATATAGTATAATTCATCACCTTTTTTGTCAAAAAAAATATCTACAAAATCTTGTCCAGTCGGAAAAATTTGATTATTCTCAGGAAGAATAAGATTCATAACAGAAGCTATTTCATCAACTCCATCTTTCATTGGAGTTCCACTCATAAGCAAAATTTTACAATCCCTTACAGCGTGTAGAAACCGCCAGAATTCTTTATAAACATTTAATGATATTTTTATTGTTTTTCCTGTTTGATCGGATTGTTCTTCAACATATGCCTTCATCCGCAGATTGTGTACTTCGTCGATAATTATTATATGATTATTGAAGTTTTCTTTGCACCATTTAGAAAGAGATTCATGTGTTTTATAGAAGCTAATTTTTTTAGCAAATGTTTCAAAAGTATTAGTATCGTAGTAATCTCTGATAGCTTTTTTCTTTCTGTGCACTTTTTCAAGTTCTGTACTGTCTTTATAACCAGGCGGTATATATCGACCATCTGTGCATTTGAAGATCAATTCGTTTATAAAATTATCTATTAAAGCGTCTCCTTTGGCTAAATATAAAGCTCCTTTAAACTTTCCTTCTTGTCTAATCTGTTCTATAGCTCCCACAGCAGAACAAGTTTTTCCGGATCCCATTTCATGTACTAAAAGAAGCTCGTCATAAAGTGTATTAGAAGAGAAAAAATGAGCAATTGCTTTTTGATGTTTCATAAGAGTGCCAACTTCAGTAGGAATTTCCTCAAATTCTTTAAGACGATTATCATAAAATTCTTTTTTCTTGTATAAAGTTTCGTAAAAATCTTCATCATACGGATTTAAAATATCATCGCTATCACGATTAATATTTGGATATTTAAGAAGAAAGTTAGTAATATCTAATTCCATTTTCTCTTTACCAATATATATTTTTTATACATACAATAAGTATAAAAATTAATAATTGTCAGAATCAGAGTTTTTATCATTGTCTGAATTATTGTCTGAATCATTGTCTGAATCATTGTCTGAATCATTGTCTGAATCATTGTCTGAATCATTGTCTGAATCATTGTCTGAATCATTATCTGAGTTCTTATCAGAGTTCTTATCAGAGTCTGATTCTTTATATTCATCTGGAAGATATTTAATTAGTTCAGGGAATTTTCTTGAAACTTTTTCCGGATTAACTAAAAATGTATACATTTTTTGTATAATCGGATCGGTATGATCAAATTCTCTTTGAATATGATTTCCAGGTAATAATTTACCTATTATCTCGTACTGATTTCCACCTAAGCAAAGAACAACAATAGATTTTTTACCTTTTAAATGTTCAATGGTTGTCGAATTGTTATATGGCATTCTATATTTACCATCTAAGAAATATATATCGCGCTTAAAACGTTTTGAAACAATATTTATTGTGTATGTGTCAATAGTATCTATTAAATTTTTTGTTCCTTCGACGTAATCTTTAAATGCTTCGTCTGATGCTTCTTTAATAACACAAGAGACAAATTTGCGTACACAATTACGAATGTATTCGGCTTTTTCGTGAGAAACCGATTTTATTTCTTTCTTTTTGTTTATATATATTATAGTATTTTTAATGATTTTATCTTGTAATTCTGAAAATTTTTTATCTTCGCTAGATGGTATTATATTCTTTTCAAATCCATCTTTTAGTGGAATCAATTCACTTATTAATTTATATACATCAATATTCTTCTCATCGTTACCTATCAAAGTTTTAATAACTCTATGAGTACTATTACCTTTTGCTCTTTTGTCATTGCCTAAAAAACGGTAACAATTAAGAATAATATCTGACATATTTTCTTGAAATGGAATTTTAGCAATCATTCCACCGTCCATTTCTTGCCAACTTTCACGATTTACTTTACCGATGATGCTAGAACGGAAACGCCGAACAAAATTTAATCTTTCTTTATTATCCATAGAAGGATATTCTTTTGAATAAGCATATAACAAACAATGAAAAAAAGATGAAGAATCAGAAACTATTCCTGTTCTTACAAGTACGTCATCCGCTTCTATAGGAGTCCTAAAAACAACAGTTTTGTTAATTGGTAGTTGTTTTAGTTTACCAAGCTTTGTCATAATTTTGTTTAGTTGTACTATTTTTTTAAATGTCCTTATAATGAACGATCACGCTTTTGTAAATCTTTACTTAATGTAAAAGATGAATACTTCAGATATAGAAAAACCATGGCAATACAAAAATAAATGGTTAGTTTGGCCAGAAACTGTACTTGATATTATAACTATATCTGATTGTAATGATACGGTTAATGGTATATGCTTATCTGGAAAAACAATTGAAGAATGTATAGATGAATGCAAAGGATCTTGCGGCGCAGGATATCATATTCAGTTTGAAAATGGGAGCACATTATGCGCGCCGATTCGTACAAACATTAATTATCAAAATCCAATTCATCGCCTCCGAAGAAAATCTATATACCCTGAGTTAAATAATGTAAAAATTTCTACATTTGTTAATGTTGATTATTTTCCTTTTCCACCAGAAGAAGCAAACGTTGTCTTTTTTGAAGATCTAGTGACTATTAGTGACTCTGTTACAGGTATGTCTGTTGGAACAGAAAACAAAGAAAATAGCGGTAACAGGATTAAATTAGTTAAAGAAGGTAAAAATAATGTCCAAATTACACAAGCACAAATATCAGGAAGTCAAATAGCAAACTCAATACCACTTAGATATGGTGACCCTTTTCAAATTGCTATACCAGCGACTTCGTTATTAATTAGCGTATCACAAAAAAATAATTTGGTGTGGGAATCATTACCAAATATATTTATATTTTCTACAGATGAATCAACTTTTAATCTTGTTCCTGTAGATTCAACAAAACATTATGGTGATATTGTCACTTATGGAGATACTTTTGCTATAAGCAATTTGAGCAGATCTTCTTTTGTCGTATTGAATACGCATTATTCTGATTTGCAATTAAAATATGATAATTTAGAAAAAATTCTTAATAATAAAATTTTTATATGTACGTTCACTATAACATCTAAAATGTTAGGATACTATTGTGATGGCAGGGAATGTAAACCAGTTCCTATAAAAGATATTAACAAAACAGGTATGTCTGGAAGATATAAAGGTGTTACAGTAGGTCGTAATCCAAACTGTTGGGGTGTGTGTAATTATCTTAAGTTAGGAACAAACGATTCATTGCCTTTTAGCACTAAACCTAATGATATTGTTAAATCAAAAAAACAAGATCATTATAAACCCATTAATTTCTTGTTTCTGTTACTTAGTATGATTTTTATATTCATACTGAGTATAATAATATTAATTATACGATAAGTCTATCTTGACGTAATTTTTCTTCCTCCATACTTTGAACATGCATTTTTATAAATGTGTGTAAGATATGTCTAAGTTTAATAGGAAAATCTGTAAAACACCAGGACAAATCTTCTTTACCTTTTTCACTTGTTGTTTCTCTTATTCCTTTATACGGAAGCGCTTCTGAAAGTTTTTCGTTTTCATTTTCAATTCGATAAAATTGTATCAGAGAATACACAAGATCTTTACCAGTATCATCTATTTTTTCAATTTTACTTACAAATTCTTCTTTTTGCTTTATACTTAAATCTTTTTCTGGATATTCTTTATTCAAAATATCATAAAGCGGAAATAAACTCATCTTTGTTTTTAAGAGTTTAAAACTCTTAAAACTCAATTTAACTTTTCCATCTATAGAGCTTTAACTGTGTTCATTTTTAAATTGTCATTTTTACAACAAATCAAAACTCATTAAAAATAACAAAAAAATATCTGTTATTTTTTTATAATGCGACTTGAAAGCGGAGGATGAGAAAAAAATCCAAATCCAAAGGAAATTTTGTATAAATTCTTAAAAATATTAGAAAAGAAAATGAAAAAGCAAAACCTTTTTTTGCTCTTCCGACTTTTTGAAAAACCGTAGCAAAAAACGAGTTTTCAAAACCCGACCCTATAATTAAAATGGATATATATATATATATATTTTCATTTTATTGGTAAAAGTCATTTTAATCAGAGAAATTAGGACTTTTTCTTCAATTTTCTTCAATTTTCTTCAATTTAAATTTATCAGAAAAAACTCATAATTTATCAAGAAAAAAAATATTTCATTCCTACTTAAAAATAAAAGGAATGAAATAAAAGAGATGGAATGCCGCTTTTTTAAATCTAGAAAAATCTAAACTTGAGGACAGCGTAACCTACTATTCTTGATAAAAATATTTCTTGATCCTGTAGCATCTCTATCTATCACTAAACCACACTCATCGCAACTATA
>Ga0247842_10001959_pt1 | contig 32104 bp, 54 predicted proteins | sample LaCruzMarch2015__3_FD_192411 | JGI IMG/M metagenome (GOLD analysis project Ga0247842, IMG submission 192411) | Freshwater microbial communities from meromictic Lake La Cruz, Castile-La Mancha, Spain - LaCruzMarch2015_19m | ecosystem: Environmental > Aquatic > Freshwater > Lake | place: Spain...
GGACAAAGCGCGGAGATGTATGGAAGATCGGCCGCCATCGGATTATGTGCGGGGATGCCACATCGATAGACGACCTCACCAAACTCATGGATGGCCAGAAAGCTGACCTCTGCTGGACGGACCCCCCGTACGGTGTGAGCTACACCGATAAGAATGATTACCTGAATAATAAGCGAGCCGGGAATAAGCACAAGGCCATTGCCGGCGATGAGCTCCGCGGCGATGCTTTATATGAAATGCTGCAGGCGGCATTTGCCAATGTCAGCGCGGTGAGCCATCCCGGAGCCTGCATTTATGTGGCCCACGCCGATATCAACTCTGCTTTGTTCCGACTGGCGCTGACGGAGGCTGACTACCATATCAGTCAAAGTTTGATCTGGGTAAAAAACTGTTTTGTCCTGTCCAGGAATGATTATAACTGGCAACATGAACCGATACTATATGGCTGGAAACAAGGCCATGCACATTATTTCAGCCAGGATTTTACATCGTCTACAGTGATAGACGACCAGCCTGATCTCAAGAAAATGAGCAAAGAGGAACTCATTGTGCTGGCGACTGAACTGCGCAAAACCATTCCCTCAACGGTATTCAAAGAAAACCGTCCCAGTAAAAATGAGGAGCACCCGACCATGAAGCCGGTTGCGCTAATAGCCAGGATGGTAAGAAACAGCAGCGACCACACCAAACCGCAAATTGTCCTGGACACATTCATGGGATCGGGATCAACACTGATAGCATGCGAGCAGATAGGCCGGACAGCCTATGGAATGGAACTGGACCCGGTCTATTGTGACGTGATAATGAAAAGATACGAAACGTTCACCGGCGAGACCGCGACACTTGTCCCGGAGGAAGCAAATGAGAGGACGTAAACCAAAACCCACGAACATTAGAAAGATAGAGGGTAACCCAGGCAAACGAAAATTGAATACCAGGGAACCTCAGCATACAGGGGAAACAACGCCGCCCGCACATCTTACTGGTGTCGCCAAAACGGAATGGAGGCGCCTATACACCGAACTCAAAGCCATGGGGCTGATCACCAGGGTAGACCGGGCGTCACTGGCGGCTTACTGCCAGGCATACGCGCGATGGGTAAAGTATGAATTGGTGCTGCAGGAAAAAGGCGAACTTTATAAAACAGCCTCCGGCTCCATTACCACCTCCCCGGCGCTGTGGATAGTCAATAAGGCGCTGGACCAGATGCATAAATTTGCCGTTGAGTTTGGATTTACACCGGCCAGCAGGTCAAGGCTCACGCTACCAAACGAAAAGCAGGCTGACTCATTCGACAAACTACTGGACTATTGCAACGAGAGCACAAAGAAAACCAATGTATGATAAATCAAGCCAGGGCGGACACAGTCAAGGATTTCATTGAGGGACTAAAACACACCAAGGGTGAGTTTGCCGGCAATAACTTCAAGCTAACCGAATGGCAGTGGAACGATATCATCCAGCCGCTATTCGGCACTCTGAATAAGGACGGCTCCAGGCAATACCGCACAGCCTTCATCGAGCTCCCGCGCAAGAATGGCAAAACCACATTGGCCGCCGCGATAGCTTTATATCTTACCTTCGGCGATGGCGAGTACGGGAGCGAGGTTTATTCAGCCGCCAACGACCGCGAGCAGGCATCACTGGTATTCAACGAGGCCGCCGATATGGTCCGGCAGACCGGTCTATCCAAACATGCCAAAGTGGTAGACTCCACAAAGCGCATCGTATTTTATAAACGCAATTCCTTCTACCGGGCGATCAGTGCGGAGGCTTATACAAAGTGGGGATATAACGCCCACGGCATTATTTATGATGAGCTCCATGCGGCGCCGAATAGGGACTTGTGGGACGTTTTAACCACCTCCCAGGGCGCCAGGCGGCAACCTTTAATAGTCGTCATCACCACTGCAGGATATGATAGACACTCAATTTGCTGGGAGCTGCACGACTACGCGTTAAAGGTGCAGAACGGCATCATTAAAGACAAAACATTCTTGCCCGTTATCTACGCGGCGGATGAGGAGGATGCCTGGCTGGATGAGAAGGTATGGGCGAAAGCTAACCCGGCTCTGATGGTCAAAGGCCGCAAAGATGCCTTCCGCCAGATCGATGAGATACGGATGCTGGCCAAACGCGCCGCGGAGACACCCGCACTGGAGATGACCTTCCGCAGACTATATCTAAACCAGTGGGTTAATTCAGTACAGAGATGGATGCCAATAGATAAATGGGACGCCTGCAAAGGTGATATTAAACTGGACGACCTCAAAGGTAAAACCTGTTATGCCGGCCTGGACTTATCAGCCACCACGGATCTGACAGCGCTGTCGTTAGTATTCCCGTTAGATGATGGGACTTATGCCACGCTGATGCGCTTCTGGATACCGGGTGATACCGCAGCCGAGGCTGAACGGCGCGACCGGGTACCGTACCGGGCCTGGGCAAAGCAAGGCCTCATCACGCTGACTGAAGGCAACGTCATTGACTACGACTATATTCGTGAGGAAGTCAAAACCCTCCGCGAGACTTACGACATCAAAGAAATTGCGTACGACCGATGGGGAGCCGCTAAACTCGTCCAGGACTTAACGGAGGACGGCCTGACAGTGGTCCCGTTCGGCCAGGGATATGCGTCGATGTCACCGCCAACTAAGGAACTGATGAACCTGGTGCTCAGTAAAAAGATAAACCACGGCGGGCATCCTATTTTAAGGTGGAACGCTGACAACCTTGTCGTGGCCACTGACCCAGCCGGCAACCTAAAGCCGGATAAAAGTAAGGCAACACAAAAGATTGATGGCATAGTCAGTCTAATAATGGGGCTGGATCGCGCCACCAGGCATGCGGAGGAACCGCCCTCAATATATGAAAAGCGCGGAGCAGTATCTATATGAAGTTTGACTTATCGGACGCCCTGGTCTTTATCGGATGGCTTGGGGCAATGGTTGGTATCTGGTTAATTTTCCCGCCTGCAGCCTATATCGCGGCCGGCGCGAGCCTCATGTACCTTGGCCTCAGTGGAAATAAAGGTGAGTAAATATGGGCATAATAAAAAACTATATTGAAAAAAGAACAAACATAACCAATCCCCGCAACCCGGCCTACTGGTTGGGACTTGGAGGATATAAAAACCAGGCCGGCGTGGACGTTAACACCACCACGGCCATGCGCCAGTCCGCCGTTTTCGCCTGTGTGAACCTGCTGGCCAATACCTTCGCCTGTGTACCATGGATAACATACCAGAGGTTGCCCAGGGGCAAGGAGAGGGCCACTGACCACCTGTTATATTCGGTTTTGCATGACCGGCCAAACCCTGAGCAAAGTTCCGCTAAGTTCCGCGCCATGATGATGAGCCATGCACTCTTACACGGGAACGGTTATGCCGAGATAGAATTTGATGGCGGCGTCCCCGTAGCGTTATGGCCTATCCCTGCGTGGAAATGCAAAGCGCTCAGGCTGAATGATAATAGCTTAATTTATGAGGTACAGACTCCTGAAGGACAATTCAAACGACTCGCTGCATGGCAAGTATGGCATTTCACAGGACTGAGCACCGATGGCACGTCAGGCATGTCAGTGATAGCCCAGGCGCGGGAGTCTATCGGCCTGGCCATCGCCACGGAGCAATTCGGCGGGCATTTCTTCTCGCGCGGCGCCAATGTCGGCGGCGTTGCGCAGCACCCCAAGGTATTGTCGGCGCAAGGACACCAAAACCTCCAAAAGAGTTTGGATGAAGAATATGCCGGACTGGGACGGGACCACCGCCTACTGCTATTGGAGGAGGGCATGACTTACCAAAAGGTGGGCATACCTAACAACGATAGCCAGTTCCTGGAGACCCGTGTCTTTCAGATCGTTGATATAGCCAGAATGTTCCATGTTCCCCTGCACATGATAGGGGAACTCAGCCGCGCAACCTTTACAAACATCGAGCACCAGGGCATTGAATTCATGGTCTACACCATGAACCCATGGTTTGTATTTGCAGAGCAGGAGACTAATTACAAACTCTTTGGCCTTGGGAGCGCTTACTTTTCCGAGTTCCTTGCCGATGGTTTACTCCGCGGCGACTCGGCGGCGCGGGCGTCGTTCTACCGTGAACTATTTTACTTAGGTTCAATATCCCCCAACGAGATAAGGGAAAAGGAAAACTGGAACCCCATCGATGATCCAGGCGGAGATGAATATTACACCCAGGCTAACATGGTGCCGATGAAGATGGCCGGACAACAGCAGCAAAGCCTTAATTCCAGGGTTCTATTCGACTATGCCATCAGGCGCATAGCCGAAAGGGAAAAAGCAAGGGCATTGCCTGCATGGAGGAAAAAGCCTGACGAATTCGACACATGGAAAACCGAGTATTATCGTGATTTCCCTCCGTTTATGAGGGGATTACTTCAACCGGCATTTGTGGCCGTCGGGCGCAACGACATGGAGGACTGGATAAGAACGTATATTGAATCATCTAAGAGATTGCTGACTGGGGATATTGAGTCAGTAATGATTGACTGGGAGCATCGACGGCTTTCAGATGAACTATAGGAGGCATAAATGGACACAGATATCGAAGTAAGGACCATCGAAACTGAAATAAAGGTTGAACAACGCGAGGATAAGATGCCGGTTATCAGCGGCTATGCCATCGTATTCAACAAACTCTCTGAGGATTTGGGCGGATTTCGCGAACAGGTAGCACCAGGAGCCTGTACCCGCGCCATTAAAGAGGATGATATCCGCGCGGCTTTTAACCACGACCCTAATTTTATCCTGGGCCGCAACAAGGCCGGGACGCTGCAGCTTGCCGAGGATAATAAGGGCATCCGCTTCACCATCGACCCTCTCCCTGATACCCAGTGGTGCCGGGACCTGCAGGTGAGCATTGGCCGGGGAGACATCAACCAGTGCTCGTTCAAATTCAGCACAATAAAGGATGCCTGGGACAACAGCACAAAGAATGTCGTGCGCACGCTGCAGGATATCCGGCTTTTTGACGTGTCTATCGTTACCTATCCGGCCTATCCGCAAACCAGCGTAAAAGTACGTGACTATATAAATACTTTAGCTGAGCCGGACGGTCAGGGCTCTCCAGCGGAGGGTGTTGATGGCCTGGAGATACTCAAGCGACGGCAGGATTTCCTGAAACTAACTAAATAAACGGAGGCAAAAAATGATTAACCCTAACCCCATGAAGGAAAAACGGGCCAAACTCATTGCCGATGCCCAGGCAATTCTCGACAAGGGCGAACTTACCCCGGAGGACCGGGCCGCGCTTGACAAGATGCACACCGACGCCAAGGCATACGGCGAGGACGTCGAGAGAATCGAGCGCCAGAACGACATGGAGATGAAACATGCTCCGACTCACCAGGCTGTGATAACCGAGGACAGGAAAGCCGAGAAACGGTCTGCCTTTTTCAAGGCTATGCGCGAAGGCCGCTCCGGTATGTCCAAGGAAGAACGGGCGCTGGTGGAAGATACCTCTGGCCTTTACTGGGTCCCGGAGGACATGGAAGCCGAGATATACCGCGCATTGCCGCAGCTTAACGTTATCCGCCAGTTGGCCACTATACGCCCGACTTCGCGTGACAAAATCAGCAAGCGCAGCATGACCGAAGTATCTGTCGGTTGGGGCAAGCTGGAACTGGGCACCGCAATCACCGAAAGTACGCCGGTACCTGCCAAGGATTACATCTACGTTGAGGACTTGTCCGGCCTGACCAAAGTAGGCAAAGACGAACTCAACGACACGGATGCCAACCTCGCCGCGATTATCACCGATTCCTTCTCCAGGGCGATTGCCGATGCAGAGGCCAAGGCTTTTGTCGTAGGCACCGGACACGCCTTCAATCAGCCGGACGGCGTGACACTTGATGCCACTATCATCTCCACCTACACTGATCTCGATACCGCCGATACCGCAGTTCCGGATGATCTGATCGACCTGGAGACTGCACTTCCTGCACAGTATCACAAAGGCGCAAGCTACCTGATGCACCCGTCAACCAAAGGTCAACTTCGCAAAGTTAAGGCTACGGCGAATTATCTGTGGAATCCGGCAATGACTGGTATTCCGGAAAGCTTTAACCAATTCCCTGTCTACCTATGCAATGACATGATTTATCCCGCTTCCACCAACGTAGACCGCTCTATCGTGGCGCTGTTAGGTGACTGGAAAGCTGGTTACATGATCGTCGACCGTGCCGGTATTGCCATCCAGAGGCTTGATGAGCTTTATGCGGAATCAGGGCTCGTCGGATTCATTTGCCACTTCCGCGTGGGTGGTGGGGTTATCCGCCCCGATGCCTTCCGCGCACTTAACAACAACACCTAAACCAGTCTTTGACGGGGCGGCGAGGAGCCGCCCCCTATCAAAATAAAATAAACGAGGGAAAAAATGACTGCAAAATTAAAAAGACTTCACATTCCCAATGTGGGTGAATGTATCATGTCCCAGGGTTCCGGTTATCCTTACGTTCCCGCTTCGCTGATTTGTCCTTCGGGGTTTGAAATCAACGATACCATCCGAATCGGCAGAAAGGAATTCACACTTTCCAAGTCCGGCGGCGTAATGGCCAGCACCGCGCTGGGCGCCAAGAACGGCCTGCCCCAGGGCGTGGCCTTCGCTGACGTAGCCGAGGCCGCTGCAATCGGCGCGACTGCCGTGGTACTGACCACAGCCGCAACCGACGGTGCCGCAGGGACCGGACTCATGGCCGCCGATGAATTCAAGGGCGGCGAGATCGTACTTTTCACCAATGGCAGCGATATCCCGCAGCGCAGAGGCATCACAGGCAATACCGCCCGCGCCGCAACCGGCAATGTGTCGGTGACATTCTACCTGGACTCGCCGCTGACCTCAGCACTGACCGTAGAGGATCACGGCGAATGCATGCAGAGTCCTTACTCTTACCTGGTGCAGGACGGCGAAATAGGCCATCCCGTCATGGGCGTGCCCTGTGTCCCGGTGAGCGCGGCCAATATGTACTTCTGGCTGCAGACTAAGGGCATCTGCTTTGTCTCCCCGCAGGCAAACGTCGGCGTGGGCGGAGCAGGCATCGGCTGCTATTGGAGGCACGACGGCTCCATCGACGTCTATGCCAATATCGGCACCTACGTGTCCACTCAGTACGCAGGGAAAGTTGTTGCAGAGTCGAGCACGCATACCCAGGCTGCGCCGTTCGTTGATCTCGTATAAGGAGGCTAATCATGGAAAATCCGGATTACATACAGAGGAAACTTGCCGAGCGCGGTGAAAAAGCCGACGACAAGCCCAAGAAAAAGGACAAGAAAGAAAAAGACGAATAAGGCACAGGGGGCCGGGGAAACTCGGCCCCCTCCTATATTATGAAACTCAAATTATTAAAAGACATAAGGATGCAGGGTGCCCCGGCTGTGCAGATATTGGCCGGGTCTATTGTTGACGCCAGCGACGGGACAGCAAAAGCATGGATATCCGCCGGGGCTGCGGTGCCCATAAATATTATTGAGACAGCAACACCAAAGGCTGTAACCGAAACGGCAGTTACAGATAGCGTTACAGACAGAAAACGCGAACAAACGCGCGAAAGAGTCCGCCGTTACAGGGAAAAACTAAAGAGCGTTACAGGTGAATAATGATCATAAAATATAAGTCCTGCACCATAAACGGGATTGATATGACCGGCAAAGTTGAGAAGGTTGATGATAAGCAAGGGGCGCGCTTGATAAAATCCGGCTTTGCTGAAATTGCCACGGCTGGGCCGGTTGTCAATTACATGGGCCAAAACCCGAGGCGGGCTGAATATCCTGACGTTGAAAAGCCTGCCGATGAACCCAAATCCGGCATATTCGGCAAAAAGAAAAGGAAGGCTGATTGTGCTTAAACTCAAAACTGCGCCCACAGTTGAGCCTATCTCACTGGCTGAAGCCAAACTCCATTTGAGACTTGACCCTGGCGTGGCCGGTGATACCTCAACCGTGTCAACTATTGCCCATGGCTCCCACCCGATAGCCGCTGCTTATTCTTTAATAGGCACTCCCATTGATATTACAGGCTATGGAGTGGTGGTAAACCTCGTCTGCCTAACCAACGGCGCCTCCGGGACCGCGGACGTTAAACTCCAGGACTCTGACGATGGGACAACATGGGTAGATGTGGCCAGCGGGGCATTCACTCAAGTCACCGAGGCTAACGACAACGCCACCTACAGCAAGACATACATAGGTATAAAAAAGTATATCCGGGCCGTGGCCACCGTCGCTGTCGCTAATTGCGACTTCGGCGTTGACGTGGTTAAAAGTGGAGGAACTTCCGTGGAAGATACCCTCCTGTCACGGTTGATCACCGCCGCCCGCGAATATTGTGAGTCATTCCAAAACCGCGCCTTTATCACCCAAACCTGGTATCTGTGGTTGGATGCCTGGCCTGTCGAAATTAAAGTTCCATTGCCTCCACTATTATCAGTAACCTCTATCAAATATTACGACACTACTAATGCCGAAGCCACAATGACGGCCTCCGATTATTATGCCGATACTAATTCAACGCCAGGCCGGGTTGTCTTAGCATGGGGAAAGACGTGGCCGGGTACTACGTTGAGGCCGGCTAACGGGATCTGCGTGGAGTTTGTTTGCGGATATGGCGCAACGTCGGCCTCCGTGCCAGCCGCTGTCCGCCAGGCCATGCTCCTGCTCATCGGCCATCTTTACGAAAACAGGGAAGCTGTTAGTGAGAAGCCGTTGACCCAGGTACCCATGGCTGTCGAAAGCCTCTTATGGACGGAGCGCGTGCTGTAATGGAAGCAGGGAAACTTCGTCAGCACATCGTCCTGCAGCAACCCATAGCGGGGAGCAATGCCATCGGGGAAATTGTAAATACCTGGGCGGACGTAGCCACTGTTTGGGCTGCTGTAGAACCGGCTACCGGCTCCTGGTATTACGCCGGGCAGCAGGCCGAGTCAAAAGTCGATGGCAGGGTGAGGATACGCTACCGCGCCGACGTCCTCCCGACATGGCGGATTAAATTTGGTGACAGGTATCTGTCAATTATTTCTATCCTAAACCCACAGGAACGCAACAAGGAACTTATTTTGATGTATGTGGAGTCATTGGACTGATGGATATCGATATTGAGATCCAGGGTAAAGAGGAGTTTGAAAAAACCCTGCTGGCCCTGGCCAAAGCCTTGCCCAACGATAAAGTCGAGCCAGTGATGATGGAGGGTGCCAAGGTCGTGGCCGCAGCTGCTAAAGCCAAGGCGCCGCAAGGTCCTACCGGCAATCTTAAAAAAGGGGTCAAGGCCAAATACTTACGGCAGATCAGCAACTATCCGCGTTCTGCTGCAGCTACAGTAGACCGCAAGATTGTCCGCCATGCCCATATTATCGAGTATGGGACTAAGCCGCGCTACCAGAAGTCGGGGCGTTATACCGGCATCGGCCCGGCCAAACCCTTCTTCCGCCCTGCTGTTGACACTAACAGGGAGCCGGTCTACAGAAAGGTACGGGATAAGCTCTTGAACATGATCCTTGAAGCCGCGAGAAAATAATGTACGTTGAACATGCCCTCTTAAAGCACCTGTTGGCCCAATCTGCCTTGGCCGCGCTTGTCGGTGAAAAAATCTACTATGTGAACGCGCCGCAGGAAGTAGCAAGCCCGTATGTCGTGTTCTTTAAGGTATCAGCGGTAAGGGAGACCTCGCTCACCGGAACGTCCCATTTGGTTAACTCCCGCTTTCAGTTTTCTATATTCTCCGAGACTTATTACCAGGCCAAGCAGATAGCCGAGCAGATACAGTTGGCTTTACAGGATAAAAACAACGAAGTCATAGGAGGAACAGGTGGGGTGAGGGTCAGCATTCAATATGACAACGAACAGGATTTATACGATCCCGAAACAGGGTTTTACCATATCCCAGTCGAATATTTAATCTACTACAACGAATAGGAGGTCAAACATGAGCAACGCTATAGCAGCCAAGGGAGCTACCTTAGCCAGGGACGGGCACACCATTGCCGAGATTACCAAGATCGGCGGCATCGAGATCAACCTGGAGACGCTGGACGTCACCACGCTGACCTCGCCCGACAGCTTCAAGGAATTTATCGGCACCTGGTTTGATACCAGCGAAGTGCCCATCGAAGGAAACTTCATCGCCGGTGACGCCGACGGGCAGGTCGCCTTGATGGCCGACCAATTAGCCATGACCGTGCAGTCGTTCGTCCTCACACTGCCCACAGCTATAACGGCCACCTGGGCTTTCAATGCCCTAGTGACCAAGTTCAAGGTCGGCGATTATGCCGTAGGTGGCAAGATCGACTTCTCCGCCTCTTTGAAGATATCGGGCAAGCCGACTCTGGCCATTGGCGCTTCAGCTGGCTTGACCACGCCGTTCTTCGAGATTAGCGATGACGCGGTTATCGTGCCAGAGCCTGTAAACAATTATTATGATTATGTGGCCATGGTAGCCACTGGTATCAGTTCGGTAACCGTGACACCCACGGCGACTGCTGGCGTTATCACCGTTAACGGCAATATTGTGGCCAGCGGTGAGGCCTCGGGCTCGATTGCCCTGGGAGACGCAGGCAGTATCACAGCAGTTACCATCGTGGTAACCGAGACCGGCAAGGTGGCCAAGACATACACTGTACGAGTGGTCAGGGCGGTCAGCTAAATGGATAACATACCTATAGTTCTCGATAAAGAACGGCACCTGAAATGGACCATGGGCGGTATGGAGAAATTTCAGGAGGTCACCGGGATTGATGTGCTTTCTGGCGATGCCGATCCAGCCAGCTTCACACAAAAGGAAATCATCCCATTTCTCTGGGCTTGTTTGCTCTGGGAGGATAGGACATTAAAGCTGGAAGACGTTAAATACATGGTTGATATCAGCAAGATGATGGAGTTTATCCAGCTTATACCCAAAGTGGTAAACGCTGCTGTTCCCCAGGGAAACGCAGACCCAAACGCGGCGAGCCTCTCGACTGGCTGACACTGTGGTCTGTCGGGAGGTACGATCTTAATTTATCCGAGGATGATTTCTGGGCACTCACGTTAAAAGAATTGAGCGCCCTTCTGAAGCGCCGGGCGTTTCTCATCGAACGCCAGGATTTTCACGCCGGGCTGATCTGCGCCGTGCTGGCCAATATTCACCGCGACCCTAAGAAAACCAACGCCTTCACGCCGCAGGATTTTATGCCCGGCAAAACAGAGAAAAAACAGCAAACAGCGGAACAGATGATGCAGATTATTCAACTCTACCAGAAGTATTTCGAGGTAAAAGATGAGTGACGCAGAAAAGAGTCTTGTCTTCGTCCTACGTGCAAATATCACGGACTTTAATAAAAAACTCGGTGACGCGGAACGCCAGTTCAAGAAGTCGTTCGGCAATATCCAGGCCGACCTGAAAGCAACTGCTATTCAGTCGACGGCGTTGGCTGCTGCCATCATGGTGCCCATCGCGACTGCGTTCAAATCCTTTGCCCAGCATGGTGAGGATATAGCCAACATGGCCGACAAAACAGGACTAGCCACCAAGGAAGTCCAGCAGCTGGGCTACGCGGCCAAGGTCACGGGCAGCGACATGTCCGGGCTGGATATCTCGGTAAAGAAGATGCAGCGGACGCTGGTCGATGCCAGGACCGGAGGCAAGGCGGCGCAGGATGCTTTCAAACAGCTAGGTCTGTCCTGGGAAAACCTGAGCAAAATGAGCGTCGGCGATCAGTTCAAGACCATCGCTGACGCGTTAGGCAAAGTAGAGGACGAAGCGACCCGCACGGATTTGGCCGTTACCATATTCGGCAAAAACGGCACCACCATGCTGCCCATGTTCATCGAGGGTGTCACCAAATTATCCGATGCCTTCGATAAGCTCGGAGGAGGAATGAGCGATGCCGATCTGGAAAAGGCTAAGGCAGCGCAGCGGGCCATAGAGAATTTGGAGACAGCCTGGGGTCAGCTGCTCAACACGTTAACCAGTGCCGCCACTGGCAAGCAGGGGGCAGAATTCATTACCAGCCTTACCGAGGCGCTCGTTGGCATGAATAAATGGGCCAAAGAGAATCCGGAGGTGGTTAATGCCATCGGCCAGATCGTGATTGGTATTGCTGCCCTGGCCGGAGCACGGGGGATAGTGGCGGGCATAGGTTGGGCGCTGATGCCCCTGGTCAAAGCCTTTACCTGGCTGGGCACGTTTCTTCCTGGCTTGGGACCTATGATAGCCGGTGTATTCGGAGGCACAGCGTTGGTTACTATAGGAGCTTTCCTTGCTGCCATAGGCGGCGTAGCGTTCTTTGTCTACGCCCTGGTGACCGAATGGGACAGGTTAGGGCAACTGTTGGGCATTGTGGGTGACATTATCCGCAACAATCTGAATATAGCCATAAATCAGGCACACATAGCATTCATGCAGGCCAGGGATGGGATCGTGAATGCATGGAATACCGTTGTAGCCTTTTTCACCGGAGTCGTTGATGGTATCAAGAACGCTTTCGTAGCAGTGGGGGAGTGGCTGACGCAGCCGTTCAGGGACGCCTGGGCGCAGATACAGCAATTCTGTAATGACATAAGGAACTCCTGGAATAACCTTTTCAGCGGTGGATCGTCTGCCACAGTTACTGTTACTGCAGGTGTTCCGCGGACAGCTATGGGCGGTATCGTTACCTCTCCCCAAATCAGGCTGGTAGGCGAAAGTGGCCCGGAGGCCATCGTGCCCCTCAGCCAAATGGGAGGTATGGGCGGTATGGGTGGGAATACGTTTAATTTCAATGGTCCGTATATGGGCGATGATATCTCCAAACGCGCCCTGGTACGTGACCTTCAAAGAATAATGAATGAAGAGACTCGGCGTAGTTCATTTAAACCGGCTGAGACTTCGTTCTATAGTGTGGGCGGACATCTCTAATGGCACAGCCCGTATATTCCATAGCGATAGATTGGGATTGCGTGGACTGGGCAGGTGCGCATGACTTTACAGCTGCCGGCGATGATATTACCGGTGATGTTAAGGCATTCCGGATATCGCGTGGTAAAGACAAAGATAGCAACAGTTACCCGGCGGCCACGCTGGAAATGACCATAGAAAATTCCAGCGGCAACTATTACCCCACCAACATAGGGAAGAATCCTGGCCCAAAAGTCCGGCTGTGGCTGCCGGTGCGTGTCCAGGCCACCTATGACGGAACGACCTACGACCTGTTCTATGGATATTTGAACAGGATCACAGCATACCCGATAAAAAACCGGCAGGAGATCTACTTCTATGCCACGGATGGTATCGACCTACTGGCCAAGCAGATAGTAATTCAGGATATGGACGACAAAACCACAATGAACGACGGGGCGGCGGTTAACCTGGTACTCGATGCGGCATCATGGAACCAAACGAGGCGCGCCATTGATGTCGATGGCGGCGACATAACGAGCTTCCCCGATACCTTTGAGTTTGAGAAACCATAATGGCATACACGGACAAGACGATAACCAACGCATTTAACAAAGACGACACGCACCCGGAAGGCTATGATTTTGTGCCTGCCGCTGAACTGCTGAGACGTATCGCCGATACTGCTCTTGGTCGGCTATATATTAACAGTCTGGGCAATATAGTCTATGAGAGCCGTCATCATAGGGAGGCATGATGCCCGGTCACTGGGAAAAAACAACGTGGTCTTTTAATCCGGTACAAGCGGTGGGTCATTACGAAGGCTATGATATGGATCAATGGTCTTACCCGGATTGGCATCCATATAATTGGGATGGCAATCCTTCTGATTCCTACTGGCAATACGGCAGCGAGGCCCAGATGTTCGATCATCAGCGATTCGCCTCGCTTCAATACGAGCATCAGAGTGCGTGCACAACCTATCCCAATCACGTGCCTGGGCCGGGATACCTGAGCGGCTGGTTCGGCGATGAGGATATGTGGACATATCTGAAATCCTTTCGCTATGACCTGTCATGGCTGATCGATTATCTTGAAGCCAATCCAGACACATTTAGATTGGACGCAGAGATGAATCCATATGTCCAATTCAATTACGCGTATTCGAACGTGGGATACGGAAGGAATTCCCTGCCGTGGCCTTCACCGGACATTAACGCTACTCTAAACGTGGGTGGTAATTCGATCGAACTGGGGCACGAGACGAGCAGCACAACATATAAAAGAGATCTGTCACCAGGCGTGATAGCTCCGATTGTCGAGTGTTCAGTATCAGCATCTTACACTGAGCCGGAGCTCGATGTCGGCCCTATAACTTACCATGACTTCTATTACTGCGGGGAGTTGTGGGAGAACAAATACGTCTGCATTTATTATCATCAGGAATGGGTTCTCACCGGGACAGGTGGACGGTGCACGCGTCCCATCTTATGTGTCAATATCGAGTATTGGGTAGAAGACGAGCCGGTTCTGCAAAATATCGAGACCTTGAACGCCAAATATATCCACGTGTCCTCGGCCACTATTGGAGGCAAATTTACTACTTCCGATGATACTCATGTCGAGATGGGTATACATTGGAGGCCCAAGGGCGCGACTTTATGGCAGACCTACTGGTGGGCCAAGTCGCCGTTTTATATAGCATGGAACCTGACCTTCTGGTACACATTATCGGGATTAAACTCCAATCGTACATATTACTACAGGGCATTTTTCAGGAAAGACGGCGAATATATCTACGGTTCGGAAAAAAGCTTTACGACGGCTGCGATTCCGGTAGTGTTCAAATATCCAGGCACGGAATACCGCACGGCCAAACAGGCACTGGATGATGTGATGAAATTGAGTATAGGCCGGTATTATGCCGACGCCCAGGGCGACTTTGAGTATGAGAGCCGGTTTCGGAGAAACGCCTGATGCCGGCCAGTGCATTCACTTTCAATAATGCGAACATCACCGATCTGATTTACGAGTTAAACGACGGTGAGTTGTTCAATGACGTGATGGCCATTGTAGGGGCAGCAGGTTCGGAAAACCTGGTAAGGTGGACGGATGACGGGTCCATTGCCAGGTACGGTAGAAGGTCTTTCAGAATTGACCGCCCGATAGGGGTTGATGATGCAGTGGTAGATACATTGGTAACTGCACAGTTAGACCGCACCGTCGAGCCCTATGCCAACCTGACCATCACGGTATTATCCACGACTGCCGCATTGATAGTTGCCACACTTGAACTTGAAATTAGTAACAAGGTAACAGTCAGCGAAACCACGATGGGCATGACTGCCGTTGACTTTATCATTGAGAGCATTGATATCAGCGTGGATCGTAACAATTTGATCACGGCGACATACGGGATGGTGCAGGCGAGAACAGGCGAGTAATGAGCAATACGCTGTTCGAATCGTGGGAGTCGTTCAATGAGTATTGCTACGCTCGGGTGACTCTGGATCGCTGGGAGTGGCAGGTATTCTATCCTCAGATCAGTCACACTATCACCAGCATCTCGGTGCTGATGTGTGCGCAATACTGGGATACTGTGGATTTAGGGAATATAACAGCCGAGATTCAATCTACTGTATGGGACGATGGAGTGGAATCCGGCGACCCTCCATGCTGGAAACCATCAGGGGTCGCACTCTGTTCCGGTACCCTTGACACTTCTCTGATCACGACAGAAGACCGTTTTGGGGAGTGGTATGAGATAACTCTTGGAGCAGGCGCATTTCTTGTGGCCGGGTCTAAGTACGCTATCGTACTAAAGGGGGAAGTTCTCGGCGACAATGGGGAGATAAGCTGGTTCTATGATTATGAGACTGATCCTCTATATCACGGAGGCAAGGACTGCGGGTACAAAAATGATGGTGAGGAGGAGTGGTGGAGTTGGTGGGGGCAGACGTATGCCTTCAGAGAATATGGGGCGCTCGGGGAATTCTCAGGCCTGTGGGATGCCAATCTGAGTGACCTCACAATCACCCTCGACGATACTGAAATCTGCAATGACCTGAGAGTAATGATACCTCATTATTCTTATGATCTGTCATACGTCGGTGAAGCCGTAACAGTCAACTACCGTGATCTTGTTTACACATCACTGGACGGCGATTCCATTAACAAGTACGGCAGACGGTCAAAGGTCAACAAGTATCAGGTGATGGATGAAACCTTTCAGGAAGCATGGTGCGAGAACCAGAAGCAGAAGTACGCCGAACCTTATTACTGGGCTGAAGCCACGCTTCCCGGCACGGATGCCAATATGGTGAAATGCCTGGCCACTAAAGTATCCAGCGTTGTGTCCCTGCTTAACACGCTATCCGGTATCAACAATGAATACATGGTTGACAGTTATATGCTGGAAGCCAGGCAGGGATGTTTAACAGTAAAACTGGGGCTACGGGAAATGGACACGGAACAGCAGTTGACGCTGTTCGTTATCGACACAGATTCAATTGACGGAGATCATGTTATAGGATAAAAAAGTGAGTTGGAGCATACCGAAGACCTGGACAACCGGCGCTGTCCTAACTAAGACAGACCTGGATAAAGAAGTCCGAGATAACCTTAACTATCTGAAGCTGAATATCGCCCTGGAAGGCGCCGAAGAATTAACCATCGCCGGCAATGCTTTGTATCCCGGCTTCACCCAATCGCACCACACCATAGACACCGAGGGAGACGAAGCGAGCGATGACCTCGAGCAGATATTCGGTGGCACTGAGGGCCAGGTCGTCTTGATCCGGCCTGCGGACGGCGCCAGGGTGATAGTGGTCAAGCATAACGTTGGCAACATCTGGCTACCGGGCGCCGCGGATATAAGCCTCGACCAGGCCGACGCGTACCTGATGCTGGTCTACAGCGGCGTCAATTGGGTGGCCATCGCCGGCTCCGGCGCCGATCCGGCCCACAGGATACGAGTGGCCAACGCTGCGCCCGCCTCGCCAAGCGAAGGCGATATTTACATAGATTCGGTGGAGAATGCCTTATATATAGCTACCGATTAGGAGGTTCAATGTTCGAGAAAGAAAAAAAGCCGCCACAGGTTGAGACGGAGGGCGAGATCATCGTTAAAATCCCGCGACAGCTGCTGCCCGACTTCGAGGAATTGGCCAGAAGCCGCGGATTCCCCGACTCACGGGCTTTCCTGGCCAACTTCGTGCGCAAGCAGCTGGCCCTGCATTTCCAGACCGGCACCGACAGTTCAAAACTATCAGATATTAAATAGGAGGTTTATACATGGCTGTAACATGGAAGAAACTGGCACAGGAAGCCGACGTCGTCCTCAAGACGGCCTACGCGGCCAAGGGCGACCTGCTGGTGGCCTCGGCCGCCAACACCCCGGCCGTGCTCGGCATCGGCAGCACCAATGACGTGCTCACCGTATCCGGGGGCACTGCCGTCTGGGCGGCTCTGGGAGCGCCGGCCTCGCATGCCACGACCCACAAGAACGGAGGCAGCGACGAACTGCTCTTGCACGAGCTGGGCGAACCTACGGGAGACGTCGAGTGCAATGACCAGGAGTTCAACGGATTAGTCCTGGAAAACTCGGCATCCGACCCTGCCACTGCTCACCTGGGCAAAGTCTACTTCAAGACTGGAGACACCGGCATTTACGTCTGCACGATAGCTTCATGATGAAGACCGTGCCGATTGATAAGTTCGAGGAGGCCCGCCTTAACAAAATGGCGGGCCTCCACAACGCCATCCTCAAAGAGATAATCAAGCGCAGGCTGACCTATGCCGAGATCTACATCACTTTAGAAGAGGTCAAGAAACAGGTATTGGAGCAGTTTGAAAAGCGCATCATGAAGGGAGAATGAAATGGCCGTAACCTGGAAACGCTTAGCACCCATTGACGACGTCATCACCAAGAACCTTTTAACCCAGCAGGGTGACGTAATATACGCCTCTGGTGCGTCTACCCCTGCTGTATTGCATCCGGGTACGGACGGACAGGTGCTGACCACTAAAGGGAACGGGGTCAATCCGATATGGGCAGACGCCGCCGGTGGGGCTGATATAGCCGCTCAAACATTGACTTGGTTAGGGTTATAAAATGGGAAGTTTCACGATTAAAAACCTGGGTAATGGGCAGCTCCCCAATTCCATCGGAGATCTCTACACGGTCCCTGCTTCCACGACCGCTGTTATCCGGTCAATCGTCTTAATCAATACCAACACCACCGCCGAGACCGTCAACCTTTACTACCTCAAATCGGGTGGGACGGCCAGGCGGATCATACCTAAATCGTTGTCCCTGGCAGCCAACAACTCCCTGGTTTTCGACAGCCCGCTGACCCTGGGGGCAGCCGACAAGATACAGGGAGATACGACCACCGCGTCTAAAGTGGACTACGTTATCAGCGGCGCGGAGTACGCCTAAATGAGAATTTACAATGCATCGGGTGCCGTGATCTCCTCAGACATACTGGGGGAATTTACGGCCAATGCCATATTTCCGCTTACCGGCTGGGCCTACCGCAAGTCAATCACCATCAGCCGCGCTTCCGGCGCCGTGACCAATTACCAGATGAAACTGCTGGTCGGGAAAGACTCCGGCGCCACCGGTGAAAACGTAGACTGTGCCGGGCACTGCGAGAACGACTTCAGAGATATCAGGTTTACCAAGGCAGACGGCGTAACCCTGCTCGACTACTGGATCGAATCGTACGGGGCCTCGGGGACATCCTACCTGGCCACTATCTGGATCGAGTTCGATTCCATCGATACAGGCGCCACCACCTTCTACATGTACTATGGCAACAGCGGGGCAACATCGGCCAGCAACATCCAGAACACCTTCATATTTGCCGACGACTTCAGCGGTGCATCCCTTGATACCACTAACCGATGGGATGAGGGCGGCAGTGGAGGGTCCGTGGCCATATCCAGCGGCGAGGCTGTTATCACCGGTGCACGCCGTTATATCACAAGCAAGTCAACCTATGCCAACAATACCGCCCTGCACGCCAGGGTGAAATTCAGCACCTCCGTGGCAAGCTTCAAGATGCTCGGTTTCATAGGCACGGTCGGAAGTCCCAGTGAGCAACTGATGACCATGGGGCTCCGTTTTTATCACGGAGACACTAATTTTTCAGCAGAATCCGGCAATGGGACATCCATACACAAACCGAGCCTGGGAGTGGCCTTTGATACGGCTTCGTATCATATCATGGAACTGCGCCGCTATGCCATAAGCGGCACCAACTACGACCGGTTCATACTTGATGGGCGTTCTCCCGTGACCGGCAATTACCCGACTGCAACAGCCAGGTACATCGATATCGATATGGACGATTCGGGCCAAGCACTGAATGTTGACTGGATATTCCTGCGCCAGTATTTATCAACAGAACCGGCCTGGGGTAGCTGGGGAAGTGAAGAAGGTGCCATGCCCATAACTCCTATCAGGATAAAGTAATGGCTGATCAACAAGATTACACCTGAATAAACAAGGAGTACGCCAATGCCAGATAACGGCATAGATTGGGAGAACAGGTTCGGCAAAACGCCGGCCGAAATGACCGAAGGAGAATGGAGGGTCGCCGTAGCCAGCCTTCTTTGCGAGGCGGTCAAATCCTGCCGGGCAATCCCTAAAATCGAAGCGTTCTATAAGGTCGCTATATGGATAGCACCGCTGATCATAACGGCCATGGTGGCTTTCATCATAGCGTTCGTTAATCACGTTCAAATGAGATAGCTATTTCACTCGTTCATCCATGCCGCCGGGCAAATATTCTGCCGGGCGGTTTTTCATTTTCATGGAGGTTTATCATGGATACTACCCTTCTTGACGGCTACAAGAAAATCATCGTCACTCTCTTGACCCTGGCATCCGGCATGGTAGGCATCTTCATAACCGATCCGGCTAAGGCGCAGACCATCGGCCAGTTTCTGGTGGATATCCTGGGCCCGGTGCTCATTACCCTGGTCGGCATCGTCTATACCATCGTCCAGGGCAACATCGACAAGGAAAAGGCCAAGACTGTAGCAACCGAGGCCAAAGTACAGGCCATTATGGCCCAGGAAGCATCCCCAAAAGCTGATAGCGTTGCGGCTGTGCAGCCGGCAGTAGCGCCAATCGTGACGGCTGCAGAGATCGAAAGTTATCAGCCGGCGGACCTGGCCAAGTACGTCACCGCGGCGGAGGGATCTATCAAGGCTGATGGACAGATGATCACCCCACTTACCCGGGCCTTCTATTTCTGGCCTTACATCGCTCATTTCGACCTGCGGGATGTCCCGCGCCAACTCCGCATAGGCGAAGCTAAGCGCTTCGTCGATAAAGGCGTCGAGCTATTCACGGAGGCCTTCAAGTTCCACACCAAGCTTGCGACCGTTCCCACACCGGCCCAGGCCGGCAACCAGCACAGCTACATGTTTCAGCTGAAGAAAGATTACGAGAAAGCCAATAACCTGCTTTGCTCGAATAAAACCTTTGAGGATCTGCGCAACCTGGTGACCTATTTCAATGATCTCTACACTGCACAGGACGGCCTTAATCAACTGACTGACAAAACCGTGGACTGGTCGATCTACGGCAGCGGTGCTTTCACTCCCACACAGGTCGGCTGGGATTACGTGAAATTGCTCTAAGAGGCGCAAAGATGAAAGGAAAGTTGGTATTACTGGCACTCATTCTGGCCATTGTATGTGCGGGTTGTAGTCCGCCTCTGGCCATAACCGATATTAAGATTGTGACTGTTGATGAAGGCGGCTATCAATGCCTGTCCTGGTCAACTAATCAGGATGCGCAGTGCAAGGTGACGTACTGTGAAGGTAATCTGTGCTCTACCAGCCCGCTGGAACCCGAGTACGGAACACTTCATTGCATTGGTATCCCCGCAGGAGGCAAAGACTTAACCGTTACAGCTATCGGCCGTGACGGACAAACGTGTAGCATAAACATCGATTAGACACAGCTTGCAGGCTGCCTTTCCTGCAAGGCATCTACCTCCTTCCCGCCGGGTGGTCCTTAATCGGACTGCCCGGCTCTTTTTTTGTTATTCAAAAGATTTTTGTAAAACCTATTGACAAGTAAACCTTGAAGATATATTATTATTACCATGATTAAAATATGTAATTGTAAAAGATGCGGACATGAATGGCCATCCAAGATGCCGAAACCCCGTATATGCCCGAAGTGCAAGTCGGCTTCGTGGTATATTCCGAAGAAAATAAAGGAGGCTGCTGAGGGAGTTAATTAAATGGTAACAGCAACACGGGAACTGACAGTTTATCAATTCGGCGAATATCCCCAAGATATTCAGGTTGTTGACGGAAAGGAGTGGTGGAGCATACCGGATGCCTGTCGTATTCTCGGCCATAAAAATTCACGGATGGCAACTAAGAGCATCCCAAATCAACATGTAAAGATGCTTACAGGTTGCGCCAAAGATGGCCGGAAAAGGAAGCTACGGTATACCGATGAGTACGGGCTAAACCAGTTAATCTCCCTGGCGCGAACAGAGCAAGCATTGGCATACAAAGAATGGGCCTTCGGAACTGTCCTGCCCACAATCCGCAAAACCGGCTTCTATTCAGTCGCGCCAGCGGATAGCTCGCTCGCTCCCATGCTTGAGCAGATAGTCAGCACACTTGCCAACGTGGTGACTCAGCAAGGACAGATTCTTACCCGGCTCGCTACTGTGGAACTTAATCAGGGCTGGAATCAACTGACCGTACACACTACAACTACCGTGAAATCAGAGGTCAAAAGGCAGGAAAGGACACCGCATATCATCCTTGACGCGATGGTAAAGGCCCACGCTCGCAACTTTTATGATGACCACGTTCCGTATGTGTGGAATATCTTGGTCTACCAATACCGCCTCGATAGGGGAATAAATTTGAATATCCGGCGCAGCAATAAAAATATCACTATAGCGCAGGCTGCTGAAAGGGCTGGTTGCCTGGATGACCTTATTAAGTATGCCGAAAACCTATTTATGAACGACAAGAGATAAGCATGAACACCATCACCGATTTCAAACTGGCGGGCGTCACCTGGGGAACGGGTGACTATAAAGAGTTAACCAAGCTCATAGATCTGGTAATAAAGGAGGGAAATAATGGCAAAGGTATGTCCACTGAAATTCCTGGCCACGCGCTATCTTCTGCAGCGCTTCCATGGAAGTAAAACTGTACTGCCCCTTCTCTAAACGGGAAATGAACGCCGGGGTGTACCCGGTTAATTTAGCGAGTTCCCCTTGCGTTAAACCACGCCGTAACCTGTGTTCGCGGACAGCCTCAGCCAAATCCATAACGTTCACAATCCTTTCTGTGCATTACCAATTATTAACACGATGTCAATCTTTTGTCAAGTATTAAATTTATGTTACCTTAACCATTGACAAAGCATGAACATACTGTTAATATATCCATTAATATGAGGAAAATATCAAAAGAACTCAACAAAAAACTCGCCGCCGAAAAAATCACCCAGCACCAATTAGCAAAGGAACTTTCAATCCAGCCTGCCCTACTATCCATGATACTCAAGGGCAAGCGCACGCCCTCCCTGGTTGTTACCAAGGCACTCTGCCGCAGATACCCGGACATGGTGGACATTTTATTGAGGTGAATTGAATGGCAACAGCAACACGGGAACTGATGGTCTTCAAGGGGCACAATCTTAGAACTGCAATCAACGATGAGGGGGAACCTGGGGTACTTCTCGCTGATATAAGCGCTGCTATCGGGATCAAAAGGTCAAGCAATGTTGCCTCAAGGTTGTCAAGCAAGGATGCATTTATTAAATGCACCCTTACATCGGGTGGCATGCAAGACATGTGGTATGTCACGGAATCAGGGATTTATGCTGTTTTAGTAGGTAGTCGTAAACCACTGGCCAAGGAACTGACGAAAGTGCTTCTCACGGAATTGCCCAAGCTACGCAAGCAGGTCGTACATTCAACGGACGTCCTCGCCCCACAATCTGACCATTGGGCGGTTCTCAAGGCTGTGGCTGCTGGCATGATAGATATGCAGGCCGACATGGAGGCAGTGAAGTCTGACATTGCAGAATTAAAGGCAAGTAAAAAAACCGACATTCTGCTATTAAAGCCGGTCATTGATTACAGCGAACGTGTCCGGTTACTTATCCATGACTGGGTAGAGTCTCACTCTGATAATCCGCGCGTCACATATCCAAACGTGCACAAAAGGCTTAATACTCGCTTCTTTTATAAGCACAAGCACAACATCAGCGAGATGGGCAAGAAGCGCAATAAGTCAGCCTTACAGGTGGCTATAGACCTGGGCATGGGAGTCGAGATGCTCTCACTGGCGCAGGAACTGGTAGACAATAACTTTGAAGGTTATTTCAGCGAAAGTGAGGTGCTATTTTAATGAAAAATTCACAACATAGGTTTAGGTTGAATATTGATGTAGCCCAACTAATTTATATGGTCCGGGCTCTATGGAGAGATATCTTTCACCCTGGATGGCGAAGGGCCGATGAAAAGGATCACCCAGGCTGGGTTAGCGTTTGGTTGGATGATATGGAGAAGCAGGGTGAGATGGGGAAACTACTGGAATTTGCCAAGGAATATTTCGGAAGGAAATAGTGACCAAAAAAGAGGCCGGGCACCTGGGCGGAATCGCAACGAGCATAAAGTTCGGCATCGAGCGCTGTGAACACTGCCACCAATTACTCCCGCCGAATGAACATCACAAACGGATCGGCGCTAAAGGCGGAGTCAAGGGCGCCGCAGTTTTACAGCGAAAGTACAGCGCGGAGCAAAGACGCGAGTGGGCCCGGCTCGGAGGCCGACCAAAAAAGGAGGGTAATGAAAAAGGCAAGCGACCGCAAAATCTGTCCACTGAAATTCCTGGCCACGGCGGGTAATGCCTGCTGCGTCGAGGAACTATGCGCCTGGTGGTGCGGGACTGAATGTGTGCTGATAGCACGCGAGAAGGCAAAGCATGGCCTATAAAGTAGATGTGGACTATACCGGGCGGGAAAGTTACATCTTTGAGGCACCGGGCCGCGAGGAGGCTGCGGAAAAGGCAGTCGAATTATTTGAGCAGAACAACCCTGGCCTGATAGTTACTGGAACCTACGTGGAGACTTTAACAGCGCAAGATCGGCGCGAATTAAACCACGCCGACGAATTATAAAAGGAGGGATGCATGCCCATCAAAGGACTCAGCGAAAAGCGCCGGCTGCCGCGCTTAGGCAAAATTCGCACCGGCATCAAGACGGCCAATGCCAAAGGCACAGAGTATCCACAGGCGGTCGACTACTTTGTGTGCCCCCCGGAGGTGCAGGAAGTCTACGGGGAAAAACCAAAGTCACTGAGAATTTACTTCCCGATCGAGGATGACGCCATCTTCGCCAGCCAATTCTACCGCGCATACTCAGCGTCCAGGGGGTTGATATGCAAGGGCGATGGAGCGGCGGCTTACCGGCTGTGTGACATAAACAACGACTCTTTCCCCACGCCGGACAGCAAAGAGACAGCGCTAAAAGAGGTAGCATGCGAGGGCAAGGACTGTGAGTTTTACGGTAAAAAGTGCACAGAGGTAATGAACCTGCAATTCCTACTGCCGGACGTACCAGGACTGGGAGTCTGGCAATTAGACACGGGCTCCATTAACGCCATCAAGAACGTTAACAGCACCTTGGAACTGATACGCTCCATCATTGGGCGGGTCGCCATGGTGCCCCTGGACCTGGTTATCGCGCCGCTGGAGGTTACGGCGGACGGAAAAAAGAAAACCGTCCACATCATCAACATCAAACTCAACAAAACCCTGCTGGAGCTGCGGGCGTCCATGGGCAAAGAACTGCCCAGGTTAGCGCCGGTAGACAAAGCAACAGGGGAGATAAACCCCGGCCTGCCGGTGCCAGACGACGAAATACCGGAACTCATCGCGCCCGAGAATCAAAATCACGATCAGGAAGCTGACGATCAGTTATTCCCGTCCTCCCCGGCTCCCATCGATTGGTCAAAATCCAGCAATGCGGATTTCAAGGATGCCAGGGATGCCTTGATAGTCCGGCTGGGCATGTCGAAGCCGCTGATCACTGAGCACCTGCGCCGCCGGGGCCTGGTGGGCGACGGGGGCCTGGTTACCATGGCCAACCGGGGCCTGGTCATTGCTGAACTGACGAAGATGTGTGAGGTGGAGGGCAAATGAACCAGGAAACCCCCAATGCCCTATTCGATGCGAAGTGGCAGGTCGGGGCACTGGAACTCCGTAATAAAGCCCTGTTCAGGTATATGGAGTCCATTGAGATTACCAACCGTGACCAGCAGAAAAACAGCGAGCAGTTATTGATCGACGGCCGAGCTGCGCTGAAAGAGGCGGAAATTAAGAGGAAGGAACTTATCACTCCTCTGAGGGCAGAGGAAAAATATATTAACGACACATTCAAGAGGTTTACATCACGGATTGAATTAGGTTTGGCCAGGATAGACAACGCGCTAAAAGTCTACCATGCCGAACAAAGGAAACTGGCCGAGGCCAAGCAAATAGAGCAAATGGTGGTCGCTGCCGAAGCCAGGGAGACGGGTGAGATTGTGGAACTTCAGCCTGCTCCCCCTGTGGGTAAGACGTCCCACACGTACGGCGGGTCCGTAACCTACCGCGAAGACTATGACATACAGATCGTTGACATGGACGCGGTGCCCAGGGACCTGTGTGTCCCCGACATGGTGAGGATCCGCGCCAGGGTAAAAAGCGGCATTACTTCTATTCCCGGCGTGCTCGTAACAAAGAAATTAGTCACCGTAGCGAGGCCGGGATAATGGCCTGGGCGGGTTTACCTCCTTTTACCCGTCCAGGCCGGGGGGTCGTATGGAAATAGCTGATTACGAACGGGCAACCCGCGAATGGGGCCGCCGTAATCCTGAATTTATCCGTGAGGACGTATTAAACCCTAAGAAGGTGAAAGTTATGAAAACACCTGTGGTAACAAATGCTACAACAAATGTGGTAATGGAAGGCTACAAGTGCTCATTTTGCGCCCGCGAGTTTGAAAAGGAAAGGTCAGTCGGCGTCCATGAAAGCCAGTGCCGAAAGAACCCGGATGCACACCAGTGGGCCAGGGGCAAGGCCAGGCGCCGCAGAGGGGCACAGCCAGGGAACCATAACCGCAAGAAAAAACAGCCCGTTGAAACGATACAGGCCATACCTGAGACGATTCACCCTGATAGTGAGACGATTAGCAACTCAGTTGAAACGACGGTGCTGCAAGCCGAGATACCACACACTGTGGGGCAGCCGGCACCCGTAAAATCCTTTGCCACGAACCGTCTCTATGACTACCTGCTGGCGGGTATATTACTGGCCATCCTGTTCTGCGGGGTGATCTATGCTGCCCTGGGGATTAAATTACTGTTCGGTTTGTGAGGTGAAATGATATACACAACCTACAATTTAGCAGTCAAACATAATGCCTGTGAGAGGGCGTTGGAATCATGGGATAAGCACGTCGGGGGGATTAAGAAGTTTGGGGCTGATACCCCAATCCCCTTGACCGATATCCTTGAAGTCCTGGGCATCGATGATTGCCTCTGGGCATTCCGCGCTGTGCAGGATGAAGAGGTGGCCGACACTATCATTCTTAAGTTTTTAACCGCCGTTGCTGACAAGTGGTTGATTCATTTTGAATCTAAATATCCGCAAGATAAGCGACCTTGCAAAGCGTTCAAAGCGCTACGGGATTATTTTTTAAATCCGTCATACAAGGCAGCAGTGGCGGTGGATTCAGCTTACAAGGAGGCCATCAAAGCGGATCTCAGTAAAGATGATAGGGATTATCTTTGGCTGCTTGCGGGCGGTGATTGGACTTATTCGTCGTATTGCGGCTCGCGGTTTCGGAGTGCGTATAACGATCGCTGGTATGCGGCTTCGACTATCGGCGGGCGGGCGCTTTCGGAGGCGGAGAAAAAATGGCAAACGGCAAAATTACAGGAATTGTTGGAGGAGGCATGATCTGTCCGTTCATTGTTCGGTTTATAGGAGATAGTAGACCTTGCCAAACCGAATAATTAAGGAGTCGATCTGCACGAGCTGCGACATCGAGCAGTTATCTCCTATGGAGGAGGTGTTCTTTTACCGGCTCATCGTGAATTGCGATGACTACGGTCGGATGGATGGGCGGGCCCCGATACTCCGGGCGAAGTGCTTTCCACTGCGCCTGGGCAAGGTGTCCGACGCCATGGTTGATGGATTTTTAGCCAAGCTGGTCAACGTGGGCATGGTGCAAACATATGTGGTTACTGGAAAACCGTACATCCAGATTTCCGCATGGGAAAGGCATCAGCAGCAACGAGCGAAGCGAAGCAAATATCCATCACCGGATGGCAATGGATATCAAGTGATATCAAATGCCCCCGTAATCCAATCCGAATCCGAAATAGAAAAAGAAAATACCAAAGAAAAAGAGCTGAAACATGAAATTAGACCTGGTATTTTCCTATCATCGCCGGAACACGAAAGATTGATTAAGCAATTCGGAGAGGCCGGAGCTGATGAGAGAATAGAAAAACTCTCATTGTATTTGCTATCAACTGGGAAAAAATACAAGTCACACTACTATACGATCTTAAACTGGGAAAGGATGGACTCCAAAAAACAGGACCCGGTGCTGACCAATGAGGGGAGGTATCCACGGGCACAATGAACGTCCCTCACAACCTTGATGCCGAAGTGGCTGTCCTGGGGTCAATCCTCATAGACCCGGACGCACTGGGGGTGGTCAACCTGGTCCCTGCAGACTTTTTCAGCGACCAGAATCAGACAGTATTCCAGGCGATACTCGCTCTAAAAAGCGGGGTTGACCAACTGACAGTGGCCCATGAGCTGCAGCGCCAGGGTAAGCTGGATGAAGTGGGAGCAGGGTATCTGTCCCACCTGGTGTCCCTGGTCCCGACCTCAATCCATGCCAAATATTATGCGGGGATAGTAAAGCAGTGTGCCTTCAACAGACGGCTGATCTCCGCGTCGGAGCAGTTGCGGGTCCTGGGTTACAAGAACGAGGAGCCTGGGATGGTGCTGCAGAAAGCCGGGCAGATGATATCCGAGATCGGGAAGTCAATCGAGGATACAAAATTGTGGGCCCCGGGCGACATGGCCACCAAGGCGATGGACCGTTACATGGAGATGCGCCGCGTCTCACCTGGTTTGGCCTCGGGGATCCCTGAGTTCGATGACCTGACCGGCGGTTTTTTAAAGGGTGAGTACATCATCCTGGCCGGGCGAGGAGGAATCGGCAAGACGACCTTGGCCCTGCAACTCGCCCGCAATATGGCCAAGAAACTTAATGTGCTGTTTGCCTCTATGGAGATGCGGGCCGAGTCGGTCACTGACAAAAACGTGGCCGCCATCGCAGGGAGGATGACACGGACCATATCCAGAGGGAATTATTCAGACGACACACTGGCTGGCATCAACACCGCCCTGGGCAAACTGGCTGACCTCAACCTCTACATCGTCGAGGGGAATCAAACAACCCAGTCACTCAGGTCCCGCATTGAGCAGCAGATAGGGGCTTACGGTTGTGATGTGGTATTCGTGGATTACCTGCAGAGATTCGCTGACCGGTACGGGTCCTCTGCCAACGAAAGGATTGGCCACATATCCAATGAACTGGCCAATATAGCCAAAGATTTCAATTTGCCATTGATAGTGCTCTGCCAGCTCAATAGGGATACCGACAAGCGGGAGGATAAACGGCCGCACCTGTCTGATCTGCGCGACAGCGGGGCCATTGAGCAGGATGCTGACATGGTGCTGTTTGTCTACAGGGACAGTTACTACAAACGCAACGAGGTAAATAACCAGGTCGAGCTCATCATTGCCAAGGACCGGCTGCGCGGCTGCACCGGTTATATCCCACTCAGTTTTGAGAGGGACGGTGAAGTTTATGTTTAAGATTACCTTCGTCTTTGACAGCCTGCCTCCCATGGACCTATCCCCCAACGGCCGGCTCCACTGGCGCGGCCGGGCCGCCAAAGTCAAACAGGAGAGGGAGTACGCCAGGTTACTGGGGATGCAGAATAAAGGCGACTGGCAGGCACCGGACAAGGCAATTTTATCGTTTGAATTCTACAGCTCAACAAAGAGGGCCTTCGACCTGGACAATGCCATCTCCGCGACAAAAAGCTGGATTGATGGCTTAAAAGATGCCGGCATTGTTTTAAGCGATGACTGCTGGCACCTGTCCTACGGCAAGGCGGAGGTCATCGCCGCCAAATATGACGAGACACGCCTTATCCTGGAGGCCAAATGACCAATTCAGAGTGGATGACAGTAAACCCATGCCGCCCTGACTGCCCTACAAAGGATGGACATTGCCCGCCGAACAGCCGTTTTCCTTGTGAAATGCGCCGAGAATTTGACGCTGAGGTTGAAGCACAACGCAAGCTGCTGGAATATCTTTATAAGCGCGTGTCTGATGGTGATTGGATATCCGCTACAGCAATCAAGCAAATGCTCAACCAACTGGAGGCCAAATGATCTACTGTCAAGGCTCCTACGGTTGGCAGGAGTGCCTTATCACCTGCGGGTGTGGTTATGAGGTTATAGGACTCTACAAGAGGGAAATGGACACAGGACGTAGTTATTACGCCGATGCCACACAGGACATATTAGATAAGCCGTGCCCGGAGTGTGGCGATAAATTGGAGGACAAATGACAGACATCATCCCTGTAAGCGACACCATCGAATTAACCATAGCAGAGAGCAATGTTGTTGACACCATGCAGTTAGCACGGCATGTCAAGAAGTGCTTTGTGAGGATGGGTGAGTTATTGAAGGCCAATAAAGACAACGCCTACTGGTCACAGTCAGGATATGAGAATTGGAGAGACTATGTGGAGCAGCTTGGCATAGGCGGCCAGGCCACGGCGTCAAGGTTGATAGCTGTTTATGAATTATGCGCCGGCGCAATTTTATCCGAGGACGAGGTTTATGAGATAGGGCTGGAGAAAATGAAGCTCTTACTGCCCCTGGCTAAAAAGGGGATGCTGACGCCGGAGATCATCAGCCTGGCCAAGTCCTCCCCCAAGCGCGACCTCATGGCGCAGCTCGGGCTAAGGATCCCACACAACGACAGCAAGCACAGTGTGACCTGCTCAAGATGCGGTGCTGAGATCACCGGTGCCGCCTGGATTAAGAAAGATGGACATACCGCAGAAGATAAGACTGGAGGTATTTAACCGTGCGGGTGGGTTATGCGAAGTGTGCAAAGGCCCCGGCGGCTGGAGAGGATTATCAATGCACCATATCAAACTGCGGGCGCAGGGCGGCGAGCACACAGCGGATAATTTGCGCCTGTTGTGCGGAGGGTGCCATTCGATCCAGCATGGAATACGGGAGGTCAAATGAGCGATTGGGAAGGTAGGTTTGAAATTGAATACTGGCCCTCTTTCGTAAAGTCCTCAAAGGATAAAGGCAGGTATCTAAGCCAATCAGAGAGGGAGCTGGTGCTGTCCTTTTTGAAACACGTTGATAGGTTGGTCACGGAGCAAATGCACCAGGCCAAGCAGCCCATTATCGCGCCGGATATATTGGAAGGCGGGCCTGACGACTAAAGGAGGTGCCTATGAAATGTTTTATGCACGACCGGGAATGCGGGATAGGCTGCAGGGCATGGAGCGCAAGCCATGACTGCTGCCTGTTGTTAAGGTACATAGAGCAGATGGTTGAATGGGGCGAGGCTGATGATATCGAAGAAGAGGCTGACTATGCCTGACTTCCTGGACTCGTTATCAGATCATGGCCGGGCTCAGTGGTATCAGCTCCTGCAGGAACTGGGCATTGCATACAAAGCAAAGGATAAACAAAGGACGGTCAGTGTGAGCGCAAAGCTTGAGGACATTGAGGAGATAGGTAAATTGATGGCTCAGGCTCCCAGGAGGTCAAAGGATGAATAGATACCCCATCGACATGCCGGAATATGCCAGCCAAAAGAACAGACTTAGTGGCATCATACGAGGCAAGCCCTTCATCCCTCACCATGAGGAAGTGGACAGCGCAAACAAAACAGGCACCACATACCATCCCTCTAAAGGCAACCCCTGTGTAACTGACCTTCACTTCCATAGTGAATGTTTAGCAGCGCCGTATAAATTGGAGGTGTAAATGCAATTAAGCTACAGCAATAACTTAATACGTTTCACACTCAACAACTGGCTGGATATCAAGTCCGGGTGTGTATGCATAGATAAGATGGCGGAGTTCACCAAGTCAGCAGGTAGAAAGAACCCGACTGAAAGCGCATTGATCTGGGCTGCTGATATAGACAGGGCGATTGATGCGTTATCCCACGGTGAATGGTTAGCCATGGTCAGGGACTTAGGCCATGAAGGGTTAAGAGATCAGGCGCAGAAGTTACCCCGTGTGCAAAGAATAATAGTATTGGAGTGCATCTTTGCCGGCTGCCCTGGTTGTCCCAAACCAATGACATGTGCCAATGGTGGGATCATCAGTAAAATGAGAAGATGGTTAAATGGTGAGCCGGAGCCACCACCCAGGACAGCGCCACGCATTAAGCCGTTACAAGGAATCGTCTAATCAAGTCCCCCTATTCATATTCAATCTGAATTTGACAATGTTAAACAAGTGTGCTAATAATTAGTGTAGATTAGGAAAGTACAGCCCGCTTCGGCGGGTGTTTTTATTTAACGCAGGGTAGAGCAGAGGAAGCTCGCCGGCCTCATAACCCGGAGGTCAGTGGTTCGAATCCACTCCCTGCTACCAAGGACAATCATCATGCCATATAAACCAAATCGTCCATGCCGCGCACCCGGCTGTCCCCACCTGGTCAACAACACTACTGGCTACTGTCCTGTCCATAGTAAGCAGGCTGACATCAGGGGCAGTGCAGCAGAGAGAGGGTACGATAACACATGGGCGAAGATACGCAGACAATTCCTGATGGCTAACCCATTGTGCTCTGTATGTCAGCAGGCAGGCAGGACACAGATAGCAGAGGTAGTCCACCACATCAACCGCAACCCTAAGGACTGCGATGTGTCTAACTTGGTTGGATTATGCGTTGACTGTCATGCTAAAGAGCACAGCAAAGATAAAAAGATACGGAATGTATTAGTTTAAGGTAGATAGTTTATTTCTTACTTTTAGGGGATTAACTCATTTCCCCATTGCATCCAGCCATTCTTATCATGTCGTGCAAATAATTCAAGGTATGGGGCAGGGCTGCAAC
>Ga0247842_10001960_pt1 | contig 32098 bp, 23 predicted proteins | sample LaCruzMarch2015__3_FD_192411 | JGI IMG/M metagenome (GOLD analysis project Ga0247842, IMG submission 192411) | Freshwater microbial communities from meromictic Lake La Cruz, Castile-La Mancha, Spain - LaCruzMarch2015_19m | ecosystem: Environmental > Aquatic > Freshwater > Lake | place: Spain...
GAGAGCGAGCGCATCGCCTGCGAGCGTCTGCGCGTCAAGCTCCAAGACGCCGAGGGTGACTGGATCATCCTCTCCAACCTCAATCACGCCCAACACCCCAGCGTCCGCTCCGACGAGATCGATGCCGTCATCATCGGCCCGCCCGGTGTTTCTGTCGTCGAGATCAAACACTGGGATGCCGACTACCTGCGCAAGAACCCGCAGATCGCCGAGCGCGAGGCCGACCGCATCGACGCCAAGGCCAAGCGCATTGCCGGCAAGCTGCGTTCCCGGCTCGACCCCGGTTTCGTCGCGGCGCGGCTCCTGCTGACCCGCGGCGCGGTCCGTTTCGACGCGGGCAAGCGCCCGAGCCCCCGCGGCGTCGCTGTCTTCGGGTTGGCGGAATGCCTGGAACTGGTGGCGGTCGGCGGCCGGACGCAGTTGACCTCCGATCAGATCGCGCTGGCCGCCCGCTTGCTGGAACCCAGGGTCCCGGTCGCGCTGAGCGGCGAACTGCGCACTTTCGCCGGTCTGTCAAACCTGGAGCGCCTGTCCGTCCCCTCCGCCACTGGGGCCGACGCCTTCCATCGCATCTACCGTGGCCAGCATCCGACGCGCCGTGATCGGGTCATCCTGCACCTCTACGACCTGTCCGCCACGCAAGAGAAACAAGCGCTTGAGTTGGCGAAGCGCGAATTCGACACCATCCAACGCTGGCAGAAGAGCCCCTTCGTCCCCAGCCTGCTGGACTCGTTCCAGGAAGCCGAGGGCTATCCCGGCGAGTTGGTTTTTTACTCCCTGGTCGATCCGGCCGCCCCGACCATCGCCGAGCGGCGCAAGGATCAGGGCTGGGATCTTCCGGCACGCCTGGCCTATGTTCAGACCACGCTCGCGGCCCTGCGCGAGTTCCATCAGCCGCAAGACCCAAACCTGCCGGCGATCGTCCACCGCCGGCTGTCCCCGAACAGCCTGCGCGTCCGCCATAACAATCAACCGCTGTTTACCGACTTCAACCTGACCCGGCTCCAGGACGCCGAGACCCTCGCCTCGATCCAGGTCGACTTCGGCGACCTCCTGCCCTTCGTGGCCGCGGAAGTCCGCCAGGGTGGACTGGCCGCCGCCGACGCCCGATCCGACATCTCCGCACTGTGCGCCTCCCTGCTCACCCTGTTCGAGTCCGGGGAGCCTGGCTCCGATAAGGTCCGCGGCATCCTTGAACTGGGTTGCGCGCCGAATCCGACCGACCGCCCGACCCTGGACGACCTAGGCCAAGCACTGGCCGCCCTGACCCCGGCCGGCACCCCGCCTGTAGTGCCCGCCTTGCCGCCCGCCGACTACTGGGACGAGGACACGGTGGTCGACTTCCAGCAATCCCGTTACAAGATCGTCGGACGGCTGGGGCGCGGTGGTATCGGCCAGACCTTCAAGGTGGTCGAGCTCGACGCCCATTCCGACGAGAAGTTCGGGACCTATGTCGCCAAGCTGGTGCGCCGGCGCGCCGACGGCGAGGCCGCCATCCGCGCCTACCGGCAGGTCCGCGCCTACACCACCCACCCCAATCTCTCCACCATCCATGTGATCGCCCCGGACTGGGAGCCGGATCGCTTTCTCGCTCTGATGAAATGGGTGGAGGGCCAGCCCTTGCAGGACCTGGCCGGGCTCCTGACCCTCTATGCGGACGACTTGGGTGAAGACAGTGCCGAGGCGCTGGCCTACCGCTGGCTGCTGGACCAGTGCGCCGCCTTGGGCGAGCTGCATCGGGTCGGCCTGGTTCATGGCGATGTCAGCCCCAAGAACCTCATCGTCCAGGGTGGAACCATCGTCCTCACCGATTACGACACCGTCTCCTCCACCGGTGACGCAGCCCGCGGCGGGACCTTGCTCTACAGCAGCCCTCAGGTGCAGGCGCGCGCCGCCATCCAACCCGCGGACGACCTCTACGCCCTGGCTGCCAGCCTGTTCCAGGTCCTCACTGACCGCGAGCCCTTTGTCTACGGGGCCGACCGGCGCAAGGATTTGGGGCTCAACTGGGAGGGCATTGAGGACTACGCGATCCTGCGCCCCTTCCTCGACCGCGCCACCCATCCGGACCTCTTGCAACGCTTCCCCGATGCCCTGGCCGCCCGCGGCTTCCTCGCCGACTTGGCCCAAGAGACCCGCGAGAGCGACAACACGGAGCCGCCCAGGCCCGCCACGCCGATCCTGACTCCCAACACCGTCCCCTGGCTGCGCCAACTGCTCTCTGCTTACCCCGGTTCCCGCCACGGCAACAGCGAAACCCGCGGCTTGGACTCGCCCTTTGCCGAGGCCACCTATGTCGAGACCCGCCTCGACGATACTTTGCTCGCCGAGATCGAGGCCGGCGCCATCAACCTGGTGATCCTCTTCGGCAATGCCGGGGACGGCAAGACCGCCTTCCTTCAGCACCTCGCCCAGCGACTGGGCCTGCCTGATATCCACTCATCCCGGCGCGTCTGGGAGACCCCGCTCCCCGGCGGGCGGCAACTCAAGGTCAACCTGGACGGCGCCGCCGCCTGGGAGGGCCAGAGTGCGAATACCATGCTGGACGCGTTGTTCCAGCCCTTTCACGACGCGGACTTCTCCCGCGGGCGCGTCCATATCGTTGCGGTCAACAACGGCAAACTGCTGGAGTGGATCCAAACGCAGCCGGAGGATACCTGGCTCACGGACCCCCTGCGCCGGGTTCTCCTGGGTGACGATGCCGCGATGCAGGAACCCCGTTTCCGACTCATTGACCTCAATCGCCGCTCCCTGGTTGGCGGCATCGATCAGGGCCGATTGACCACCGACTTCCTGGATACCCTGATCGACCGCTTGTTGGGCGGCGACACCGACCCCTGGGAGCCCTGCATCACCTGCACCGCTCAGCGTCGCTGCACCGCCTGGCACTCGGTCCAGTCACTGCGCGATCCGGACCAGGGTCCTCGCCTGCGGCAGCGACTCACCGACCTGCTGCAAGCTTGTCATCAGCGCGGTGAGATCCATATCACCGCCCGCGAGTTGCGTGCCGCACTGTCCTACTGCCTGTTCGGCGTCCATGATTGCGCCGAACTGCACGCGGACTCCAACGAGCGCCCGACCCATTACTGGCAACGCGCCTTCGATGCCCAGTCCACCCAGCGCCAGGGCGAACTACTCGCCGAGATGGCCCGCTTCGACCCCGCCCTGGAAGCAGATCCCATCCTGGATCGAGCGCTGCTGCGCGAGCCCTTACCTGATCGCGCCGGCGACCACCTGGCCCAAGCCCGCCGCCGCGCTTGGTTCTCCCGCCCGGTCGGGGCCGAGGGCGGCGACATCACACTCGCCAATGGGCGCCATATGGGCCGCTTCCGCGCGCTGCCGCTGCTGTCGCAGCAGGACGCCGCCGCGCTGCGGCGCGACCTCTGCCTTGGCATCGCCCGACTGGAAGACCTGCCCGCCCTGGCCTTTGCGCCGAGTCAGTTAGACCGGGGTGTCCCCCTGCGCATCACACCGCGCACCCCGACCGAAAGCGCCTTCTGGGTCGTCAAGCCCTGGGAGCGCTTCGATCTCAAGCCCGCCCTCCCGTCGGCTGCCGCCGGGCTGGAGACCCTGCATACCCACCTACACCTGATCTACCGTTACGCCAGTGGGGGACAGGAGGTCCTGACCCTGGGTCTGGAACTGTTCCACCTGCTGCTGGAGTTGAAGGACGGGGTGCAGATCTCCGGTGTGGCCCAGGAAGGCGTTTTCGCCAACCTGGAAATATTCACCCAGCGACTCGCCCGTGAAGATGCCCGCACACTCCATGGCTGGCACCCCACGGAAGAAGAGCGGGTTTTCCAGGTCCGAATCGAGCCGCGTGATGGACGCCAGGTGCTGGTGCGGGAGGCCCTGTGAAATGACACTGGAATTCGACCTGGTGGCGGATACCGCCTATTTTGAGATTTCTTCCGCCGAGATCGAGACAACCAAAGAGATCGAGCCCGGCATCATTGCCGACTACGATGTAAACGGGCCTATCGTTGGCATCGAGATTCTGGCTGCCAGCAAACGCGCCAGCACGGCACCTGTGAAGCAGGCCGTGTAGATCGGATGAAGCAGGAATACGCGTGTGACTACCAAACGGTTACGGATATGATCACTGCCGACATCGAAAGCATGAGCATTGCCGAACGGATTCAGGCCATGGAAGCAATATGGGCCTCGCTGTTGAAAAGCGACGCAGAGATGGAATCGCCCGGCTGGCATCAAGACGTCTTGGCCGAGCGGCGCAGACAGATCGACGAGGCCTCCGCTGAATTCGTCTCGTTAAACGATTTTCCCATGAGACGATCGTCCCTCTTGATCAAACAGGTCGCGACGCCATGACGGGGCAACTGAGATGACAGCAGTGACACTGGATTTGCCGGACCACCTGGTACAACAGGCATACCAAGCTGCGCAGATCATGCAGCGCCCCTTGGAGCAGGTGCTCGCCGCAGTCCTGGAAGCCGCCTTGCCCGGATTGGACGACGTACCTCCCGAACTTCAGACTCGGCTTCTGGAAATGACCTGGCTGGGAGACGGACCGCTGCTCACAATCGCTCACAGCACCTTGACAGAGCCGGAGCAACAGCGTCTCTCGGATCTTGGGCAACGCTCAGCCGGACTGACCCCTGAAGAGCAGGCCGAGCTCGCATTGTTGCGCGAGCGCTACGGCACGGTTACCCTGCAGAAGGCCCGCGCCTATGCACTGCTGAGCATTCGCAGCGGCAAGGCATTACTTGGGCAAGCCGCGGCGGCTTGATGGGCGACAGTATCTCAAAGGCACTGCGAGCGCGTGTTGTTGCCGCTGCCCGTCACCGCTGCGGTTACTGCATGACCGAACATTTCGCATGGGACAAGGACGCAACCCACATCGTCGGTTTGACGCCTACCGGATGCGCGACCGTGACCGCGCTGAATCTCAACAATCCCTACATCGTCCCGGCGCGCCGCCTCTGGACACTCGCCGGTTGGCACCCGCCTAAGAATCATATCGATCGGCCGGAGCGTTACCATGATCAACCTGTCCGTTCCCATTCCTGAAAGCGCATTCTCCGCCCTGCGTCTCGACCCGGCGGGACTGGCCCAGGAGAAGCGCATCGCCACCGCCATACAGTGGGATGCGCAGGGAATGATCAGCCAGGACAAGGTCGCGGAGATCGCTGGACTCAACCGAGCGGCCTTCATCGACAGCTTCTCTCAAGCACGGGTATCGCGCTTTCAGTTCAGGGCAGAGGGACTGTGGGAGGGTCTCGCGGATGTTGATTGAAAGGGTTGTCATCAATGCCGCACCGCTCATTACCCTGTTCAGGAGCCTGCCGCCGATGTTTTTCCATTCCGTATTTTTGTCTTGTGCCGCTGGGCGTAAGCTCTACATAATCAAACTCGGATATCTAATTCTTAAGGCCAAGACCTAATGGGCCAACATTTTGACGAGGATGTTGTATTTCCCGTGATCGCAGAAGCGATTGCCGCGATCTGCATGGATGGCAATGCCGATTGGGCAGACCGCGACCAGATTCTCTCGCGCTTAATTGATCTCGATGACAAGCGGCGACTGCTAAAAGCGCCTAGTACCAAATGGTCGGAGCATACCCTTTACGGAAATATGATTGACTGGTGGAGTGCCTGCTGGAAGCAATGCACGCCAACGATAGCGCCTAATCAAGACCTTTTTCAGCAACTGAGAGTACGTCGCCCAAGCGGTAATAACCGGTCCCGTGAGACCTGGGCTTATCGGCCGAAAAGTGCGGGAGCGACAAGCACAAGCGTTAGTGAAATCATCGGGTCTACGACTGAGCCCACTGATCCATTAGAGAGGCCCGGCATGGCTGGAAGCACAAAGTCGCCGGGGGGAGTACTCCCCACAACGAAAGCGATAGTCGAGGCAGCGCTAGGTCCACAGCGAGCTCGTAACCTATGGAGCGCGAACTATTTCCCAGCCCTTCCGATTGCCCCTAATCACTTTGATGTGCGAGCTTTGCTTCCAGCGATGCTCTATATGGCCCGCTTTGGTCACCGGCGCGGACGCGGGCGGTTTATCCAAACCTTTGGCGTGAGCCGCGACGGCATTAACCTAGCACCAACAATTACCGACGTGGTGGAGGGGCTTCTGTCCCGTGCTTCGGCGCTCATTGGTTTCGAAGACGAAGCAGGCAAGTCCGTCTTAGGCGACCTGCTGCTTGCCTGGTGCCTAGAGAACCGTAATCACACGGAAGGTCATTTGGAGCAGGTGCAGCGAATTTACCCGTCTCATTACCTGGCTAGCTGGATTGATCTGCCGGTTTCAGTAGGCACGCTTCAAGCTGTTCCGGACCTCCTGACCGCACTGCTGGCCCACCAGGATACGGGCCAGTGGATCGAAGGTCAGGGAAAAGGTCATTTCCCGGTAGGTGTCGGCTATGTCGAGAACCGGCTACTTGCCTTGTTCGCTCGCCATATGGAGATTCGTGGCGCTCACCGAACCGATCTTGGCTCGGATATCTTTGCAGAGTTGGGCGCGGATGACATCGGCATTGATGAGTTGCTGGCGATTCGTATGGCTCAGGCTTGCGGCAGCGCACCATTGAAGGCAAGAGGCAAGGATGAGACCGACGGCATATCCAATCGCCGTCCCCTGGCCAAGCGTGCCGCGGAGGTTCTAAGGGAAGATCTCTCGGTATTTATCCAGGTGTATGGTGCCTCAGTGCCACGCCACTCGTTTCTGCAAATGCTGGAGTCCGGAATTGGCCTTGGTGTGACGAGCCTGCTTCTGTCAACCGTGCAGGTTCTCGTCGAATGGGAGCGCACGGGCACCGTTCCCGACGCTGAGAGGCAATCCCCTTGGCCTCTGTTCGTTGATGCCTCTCAAGGTCAGGATCGGACGCTACGAGACCTCTCCGAAGCCTCCATGACCGAATGTCTTCGGCGATATGAGCGGTTGCCGGTCAGCATGATGCTGCTCCGAGTGCTGGACGATCAAGTTCGCTGCGACCGCAAGCTGCGAGAACAGCTTCCGCCGACGACTCCAGACGCCACCAAATTCATTGATCTGCTGGGCGAAATCTATAAAGAGCGGCATCCACGATCCGATACGATTCTACATCACGTCGATGAGGAGTGCCAGAACCTTGCAGATATTCTCGATGAGAAGACAGAATATCCAGAGGTTGCTCGCCGTCTCCGCGGCAATTCTAACCCGGCGCTATCCCTAGCGGACAGCCTGTGCGCATTGATGGGGAACGACGGGCAACGGCGGCATTTCATGAAGGTCTTGGAGAGTTCGCTCATGACCGATGCGCCAAACGGCCTAGCCGTCAAGCGCCGAGTCCGCCGTTCACAAGATGGCGGGCGCCGCTCGCGGGATCTGCGGAGCATCGTGCTCACCCCGTCCCTACTGGATTTCTTGGTTCATCGTCACCTGCGCAATGCTGGCAAGTGCAAGCCCTTCCATCCATTGTCGCTACCAGACTTTCTCAATCTACTGCGGGAACGCTATGGCCTTTACATAGATCGGGATATGCCCGGACAACCTATTTCTCAGGACGTGCTCTTGCGTAACAAAGCTTGGTTTGAACGGAAACTGCGTGACCTTGGATTGCTCATTGGGGTAAACGATGCTGAGTCGATGAAGCAGTTGCGGCCAAGGTACCTAGTGGGGAGCAAAGATGCTGTTTGATGCCCTGTTTGACCAAGCGGCCATCGTTCTGGGTAAGGCATTCGGCCGAATCCTGGGTACGCCCGAGTCCGGCACTGTGGCCTTCGTGCGTTGCCTGCCGGCCGATGTGATCGCGACGCTCGCCGCCCATGAGAATTTCTCGGTTAGTGGCTGGCGGGTCGCGGCTGTGGTCGATTCAGCGAATCCGCAGATGCGCTGTATCACCGCCGATCAAGCCGTGGAGTGGCGAGAGGGTAAAGGCCAGGCAAGCCTGCTCCTAGTCGATTCGGGTCGCGTTGGGGCTGGTATGGACGGCATCTACGGCGCTACGCGGGAGATCGGAGAGGCCGAATTGTTCAAGGAGGCTATAGAGATTGCGCGCCAACATTTGCCCCGTAGCTACAGGGCCTTCGCCCAGAAGGCGTTGAGCCGAGCTGGCTGGGGGAAACGGAGATACTCCTTGGCGCCTTGGGCTGCATTCACCTATCTGTGTCGGGCGAGCCAGGATCTGAAACAAGTCGGCGCCGCTTTGCCGGTGATCGGTCTGTGGCCGGTCGCCTTTGATGGCGAGCCGAACGAGGCCGATTTGGATAAGTCCGCGCGGTTGGTGGAGCGCCTGATCCCCACGCAGGCATCGCGTTCCTCGCCCGAGCAGCGTGCCGCCGCCTTGATGCTCGGTGACTCGGACACAGCACGGGAAGCGAAGCTGGCCTGCATCCTGCGCGAGGTCGACAGTTTGTCGCGTCTCGACGCCTTAACCCGTTTGGGGCGAGAACCTGACCTGTGGCTCAATCGGATGACCCCGGGCCTGTTCGACGAGCAGACCCTCCAGGCCATTGAATGGCTACCCTGGCGCGGAAAGACGAAAAAGCCGGCGGTTTGGTCGGGGCTAAGGGAAAACGACGTCGGACACCTAGAACTGCGGCTGAACTCCAATGCGGAGGATACCGCTAACCGCGCCCGACTGGAGGTCCGCTGGAGGGCAGATCCGGAAAACCTGGCGAAGGCAGTAGTGGACTATTTGGTCGAGATTCGGTGCGGTCCAGACGTCCTGGCGGATAAGACGGTTGCTCACAACGGCAAGTCGACGCAGAAGGCGATCTTTACACAGGAGGACTTCGATGATCTAGAGGAGGACGCGCGGTTCGAGCCTCAAGTGGTCATCAGTGCCCTCGACAATAGCGCCTGCGAGGCAGAGAGCGAGGATTTTGTTCTCTGTTTCGGCGATACGGAAAAGTCGGCTAAGAGCAGCGCCGGAAAGGTTCGTCCGACGCTGGCCTTGGCGGTGGCGCATCTCGCAGCAGATAGGGAAGTGTTCAAAGAACTCGCTTGCGACCCTGGCAATCGGTCCGTATTCAGTACCGACAAGAAGGGCTTCATCACCTGTCGGCTGGACGGCAAGATCGGGCGGGTCTTCTGTCCGCCCTTGATCGCACAACTTGGCCGGGATTGGGTGAACCGGGAGGGCGCCCTCGGCCGCTGGCGCTTGGCGGTTCGCTCCGATGGAACACCGATTGGTGAGCCGGAATTCGTGGCAATCACGCCTGAATTCGGCGCCGAGCGCCTCGCGCAGCAGTCGCGTCAGTTGGCGAGTTGGATGGCCGGCAGCCAGGGGCCGCTGGGCATCCTGTACCACCATGAGATCCCGGCCCTGAACCAGTATGTCTTGGCCGCCTCCGAGGCCTGGCAACAAGGCGCCCCCGAACTGACCCTCATCAATACCCTGGAAGTGGTCTCAGTGGCCGGACGCACTCTTGGCCTGGTCGTACTCCCCATCCACCCGCTGCGTGTCGCCTGGCAACAGAGTTTCGACCTGTTGGTGGCCTACCACCGTTATGAGGAGGGACTGCCGGCGGCGAAGCTGGAGCACCTGTTGGAGCGCATCACCGGCGCCCACTACCCGTCCTTCCTACCAGGGATAGTGCCCGGCGCGGCGTTCGTGTTCGCCGATACACTCGGATTCCATGCGGTGGCCCTGGTGCGAACAGACGACCCGGAGCCCAAGGCGACGGTCGCGCTGCTCGGTCGGTTGATGGGCGGCGACGAGAGTACCGCGCCCTCGGTTGGCAAGGGCGCCGCGGAGGCCCTGGCCGGGGAGATGCGCCGTTATCTGCAACTCCATCCCCAGTATCGGCGTATCCGGGTGCACGCCCTGCGCGCCGGGGATGCAATGCCGGTTGCGCGCGCCCTGGGGCACGCCTTGCAGTCGGAGACCGAAGGCGAGGACGGACCGGAAGACGGCGACAATCATCTCTGCTATGAACTCGATTTGTTTCCAGGCGCCGAACAGGCCAGCGCCCAGACCGGGCGTTTCCTGTCCGCCACCGCGGAGCGTCGGCGCAGCGGTGCCGGTGCGGTGCCGGAGGGCGACCGGTGGTTGCTGGAGAGCGTCACCCGCCCGGGCGGTGTGACCCTGCCGCGGCTGCGCTGGGCGCGTCGTGCGGACTCCAGGCCCACAACCCCCGCCCATGTGGCCATCGCCTTCGATGTCTTCGCCTCGCGCGTGGAGTGCCGTAAGCAGGCTGATCTGCCGGCCAATGGGGTGCTGGAGGCCCATGGCCTGATGCTGATGCCGAGTCGGGAGTTCCAGGCCGCGCCGACGCCCCACTGGTTGAGCTTTATCCCGCCAAATCCGGACGGGGAAAAGCATCCAGTGACCGGCATTTTGACCAAGCGCCAGGTGAGTCTGCATGCGCATATCCTGAGGGCGACGGCCCGCCACCTGGGCGGCGGGGCGGATGATTGGCCGGTCTTGGTGACTGAGGTCAATGCGGATCAGGCGGACCTGCTGCAAGACCTGCACCGGCTGTGCGACTGGGTGGTGACGGCCGACCGCAACGCCGGGATCGAGTATTTCGATTCGCCGCGCGAACTGCCCCGAGTTTACGAGAACTACATCATCGACTGCGTGCCGGAACGCGATGATCTGGGATTCATGCAGTTGATCACCTCGACCAGCAGCTTCGATGAGGTGGTGAATCTGCTGGATGGCGCGCTCGGTGAGATGGGCTTGTCCGCCAGTCCGCGCAACTGCGCTTATCTGTTGGAAGCACTCAAGGCCGTTAGTGGACGGCTGGCGCTGCGCTTGGCCGGGGCCGGCAACGCGGCCCAGGAGATGATTGCGGTGGCGCTGGCGCAACATCACTGCGCGCGGGCGACCAAGGATGACCCGGCCTGGCTGTCGCTGGCCGATGGCTTCCTGATCCCGCTCGATGACGTGCCCCAACTGTTCCGGGAGCCGGGGAAGCTGGTCGAGGGCGGCGAGCAGCGGGCCGATCTGCTCTATGTGAGCGCGACCAGGAAAGGCGGATTGCGACTGGCCTTCGTGGAGGTGAAGTTCCGGCGCTATCTCAAGACCGCCCGCTCCGCGGACTTGGCGGCCGGGATGGAACGCCAGCTCGCGGCATCCTGTCAGCGCTGGAATCAACTCTTTGGCACCCGGACCTCGGCCTTGGAGAAGACCGTCAATCGCGCCTGGCTGGCCCGCATCCTGCGCTTTTACGCACGCAAGGGACGCCGACACGGGCTGGCGGAGGAGGCGTTCAACACCGCCTTGCGGGAGATCGACCGGGTGGTGCGGCGGGAGACGGACCCGCCTGATGGGTTGGATCTCCAGCGGATCGGCTTCGTCTTTTGCCCGGAATTTGGCGGACGGCAGCCAGTGCAGATGGAGCACGGCGGGGAGGCTGATCTGTGGTTGTTCGGGCCGGATATCCTGCCCGAGCCGCGGGCGGCGGCACCGGATGACATGGCAGGTTCCGATGGTCCTGGTGGCGAGAGACCTGAGACGGCGAGCGGGGCGGGCGATTCCGCTGCTCAAGCGATACTGTTGCATGGTGTAACGGACCCAATGGGGTTCCGGGCTGCGGTCCCTGACCTTGACCTGCCGCCAACTGAGCACGACCACTCGGCGCAGAGCGCCTCAGACCGGCGTGACACCGCGGAGCGGTGTCACGAGACTGAGATGCCTTTTCACGAGACTGAGATACCTTTTGTCGGCGACGCCGCAAGCCGCTTGGCGGCAACGGGCGAGGCAACGGTGCTGCTTGGTCACCGGGAGTCGGGCGACGCGCCGGTGATCTGGCGCGCCAACATCCGCGCCAATCCGCATCTGATGATTCTGGGTCAACCCGGAATGGGCAAGACCACCAGCCTGATCAATATCTGTCTCCAGCTTGAGGAGCAGGGGGTGACGCCCATCGTCTTCTCCTATCACGAAGACATTGACGAGAAGCTGGGGGCCGCGCTGGCCGAACCGCCGCTGGTCGTGCGTTATGCGGGCCTGGGTTTCAATCCGATGGAGGTGATCGGGGACAATCCGCTCGCTTATCTGGACAACGTTGGGATGCTGCGCGATATCTTCTCGGCGATCTTCCCGGACTTGGGCGACGTCCAGCTCGGGCGGCTGCGCGAGGCGTTGAAGCAGAGCTATCTGGACCAGGGCTGGTCACCGAGCCGGACCGGCGAAGTTCCGGCGTTCCACACCTTCCTGGACCGACTGCGCGCCGAGGAGAAGCCCGATAAGGGGTTGCTCACCCGATTGAACGAGCTGGATGACTACGGGTTATTCGACGCCGGCAGCGGGGCGCCGACCCTGCTGGACCAGGGGCGGCTGTCCTTGATCGCGATCCACGGTACCCAAAACGAGAACCTGCAACGCGCCTTTGCGACCTTTGTCCTCCATAACCTGTATCAGGGGATGTTCCGTCGCGGGACCCAGGGGCGCATCACCCATGCGGTGATTTTCGACGAGGCGCATCGCGCCGCGCGCCTCAAGCTGATTCCGACCATGGTCAAGGAGTGCCGCAAGTACGGCATCGCCTTCGTGATCGCGTCCCAGGAGGCCAAGGACTTCGATCCGTCGCTCTTCACCGCGGTCGCCAATTATCTGGCCCTGCGTCTGAATGAGCCCGACGCCAAGCTGATGGCCAAGAGTTTCGCCGGCGCGGACCAGGTCGGGCTCTATACCGACCGCATCAAACAGATGCCCAAGTATCAGGCGATGTATTACGGGGAGGGTCTGCGGGCGCCGATCCGCGTGGCGCTGGGGCAGTACCCGGTCCGGCGACTGATCAATACTCGATCCTAGTCCTTCTACGCCCTCGAATTATTGGTGGACATTTATGCCTGATCGCCCTCTCCGAGTACCTGCCCCCGAGTCGGGAATCATGCGTATCGCTGTCAAGGGCTTCAAGTCCATCGCCACCGAGCAGCAGATCGAGGTTGCACCGCTTACCCTATTGGCGGGAGCCAACAGCGCCGGCAAATCGAGCATTATGCAGCCCCTTCTCTTGTGGAAACAAACGCTGGAAGCACCGTTCGATCCGGGAGCCTTGCTGTTGAATGGACCTTGCGTTCACTTCACGTCGGCGGAGCAGTTCTTGTCTGATGGCCGCGACCAATTCGAGATTGAGGTGGATAGCGTCCAAGGCACAGCCATTCGTATGGTCTATGGGCGCCGGGACGACCGCAAGTTCGATATCAAGGCCATGTCATTTCGACGCTCGCGCGGCGACCCAATGGCAACGATCACGCCGTCGAGTGATAAGTCCGAACTCTGGACCGCTTTGCGCAGCATCTTAGTTGATGATCTGGTCGACAATAGCGATTCCGCGATTCCGGAGATCAGTACGCGACGCAGTTTTGCATTTCTTGAATTGTCTTCGAACAATCCAATGTTGACCTATCTGGCCTTGGTGAGAGCGAGTGACCGCAGGGTCTTGGAGCCGGCCGCACCATTGATCCCGAACCTTCAGGACATCATCCACGTTCCCGGTCTGCGCGGCAATCCGGAGCGCGCTTACCAAACGACGGAAGTCATGCGCCACTTTCCCGGCACCTTTGAGCCCTATGTGGCCAGCCTGATCCGGCATTGGCAACGTTTGGATGAGTCGCGTTTTGAGGCACTGGTGCAGGACCTGCAAATGCTCGGCTTGGCGCCCTCTATTAGCGCCGAGCCGGTCAACGACACTCAGGTTCAACTCCGCGTAGGACGCCTTCCCGCGGACCGCCGTTTGACCAACCAGGATCTTGTGGACATCGCGGATGTCGGTTTCGGCGTATCCCAAAGCCTGCCGGTGCTGGTGGCGCTCCGCGTTGCCGACGCCGGTCGTCTGGTCTATATCGAGCAGCCCGAGTTACATTTGCATCCACGGGCGCAGGCCGCGATGGCCTCAACGCTGGTGGCGGCGGCAAGGCGCGGCGTGCGGGTCGTCGTCGAGACGCATAGCGCGATCTTGCTGCGCAGCATTCAAACGGCGATCGCTCTCGGCGAGATTAGTGAGCATGACGTGAGCCTTAATTGGTTCGCGCGCGATCCGGAAACCGGCGCTTCCGCGGTGAGCCGGGCCGCACTCGACGCTGACGGCGCCTTTGGCGAGTGGCCAACGGACTTCGACGATGTAGCGCTGGACGTCGAAGGCGCTTACCTCGATGCCGTCGAGGCGCGGAGCGCAGGATGACTTTGAAGTGCAGTTCGATTGTCGTGGACGCATCCATCGCGCAGGCAGCAGGTGCAACGGAGCACCCTACCTCTCGCGCGTGCCGCGCATTTCTTGAAGCGATCCGCTCGGGATCACTGTCGCTCGTGTTCGGCAGCGAACTTCATGCCGAGTGGAAGACACATCGGTCTCGATTCGCGCGGCAATGGCTTACCTCAATGTACGCGGGAAGGCGGGTGGTGCGACTGCAATCCATTGGCGACCCACTGCTTCGACGGGGCTTGGTTGCCTGTGCCAAGCACCGAGCGAACAACGATACCGAGACGGCGGATGCCTGGAGTGCGGCGATGCTGAAGGATTCCCATTTGATCGAGGCATGCGCCGCTGCGGGTAACGCTTCGGTTGCTGCTCACGATGAAAAGGTTCGCAACCACTTTCGTGCCTGCTCCCTGACGCTGGCCGTCTTGCGCGACGTCGTATGGGTCAATCCAACCATGGAGAGCGAGCACCCGTTGGAGTGGCTCGCGGCCGGGGCACCCCATGACCCGGCGCGAATGCTTGGGACTTGAGTTCCGAGTGGCTGGCTTTCCAACCGCGGAGCGGTGTCACGAGCGTGCGATGCCTTTTGCAGCCTTGGACTCCTGGTCGTCTGTTCTACGCGCCTCAATCCTGCCCCAGGATACCCCGCAGATTCGCCAGATGCGCCAGCCCGCGCGAGCGGCTGGCGGCGGGGTCGGGTGTGTGCTGGTCGTCGCGCTCCAGGGCGTCTTGCGGCAGTTCGGCGAGGAAGCGGCTGGGTTCGGTGCGGATCAGCTCGCCGTAGAGTTTGCGCCGCCGCGCCAGGCTGAAGGTGAGTGTCCGGCGGGCGCGGGTGATGCCGACGTACGCGAGGCGGCGCTCTTCTTCGATGGTGTCTTCTTCGATGCTGGTGCGGTGGGGGAGGAGTTCTTCTTCCATGCCGACCAGGAAGACGTGGGGGAACTCCAGTCCCTTGGAGGCGTGCAGGGTCATCAGGTGGACGCGGTCGCCGCCCGCGGCTTCTTCCTGGCGGTCCATGACGTCGATCAGGGTGAGATGGCTGACCATTTCGTTCAGGGTGCGTTCGGGTTGGTCGCCTTTGTTCAGGGCGCCGAGCCAGTCGATCAGTTCGTTGACGTTGCTCATGCGGCGATCGGCGACGGCCTGGCTCGAAGCGTTTTCGCGCAGCCAGATGCCGTAGTCGATGGCGTCGGTGAGGGCGCGCAGGGCGGTGGTCGGGGCGCTCGCGGCGCGCTGGGCGAAGGTCTGGATGAGGTTGGTGAAGGCGTGCAGCCGTTCGCGCTGGCGCTCGCCCAGGTGTTCGCCCAGTCCCAGTTCGCCGCTGGCGGCCAGGAGCCCGATGCCGCGGCCGCGGGCATAGCCGGCCAGGGCTTCCAGGGTGGTGGGGCCGATCTCGCGGCGCGGGGTGTTGACCACGCGCAGGAAGGCGGCGTCATCGTTGGGGTTGGCGAGCAGGCGTAGATAAGCCATCAGGTCCTTGACCTCGGTGCGCGCGAAGAAGGAGGTTCCGCCGCTCAGGAAGTAGGGTACGCTGTGTTCGCGCAGGGTCTTCTCGAAGGGGCGCGCCTGGTGGTTGCCGCGGTAGAGGATGGCGATCTCACCCCAGGGCGCACCATGGGTGAAGCGCAGGTTCAGGATCTCGGAGACGACACGCTCGGCCTCGTGGTCCTCGTTGCGGCAGCTCAGGACGCGCGGCCGGTCGCCGGGGCCGTGGTCGCTCCACAGGCGTTTGGCGAAGACATGCGGGTTGTTGGCGATCAGGTGGTTGGCGAGCCCCAGGATGCGGGCGCTGGACCGGTAGTTCTGTTCCAGCATGATGACTTCGAGCAGCGGATAGTCGACTTTGAGCCGTGCCAGATTCTCAGGGCGGGCGCCGCGCCAGGCGTAGATGGATTGGTCGTCGTCGCCGACCACGGTGAAGGCACCGCGCGGTCCGGCGAGTTGGCGCACCAGTTCGTATTGGGCGCCGTTGGTGTCCTGATATTCATCGACCAGCAGATAGCGGATGCGTCCCTGCCAGTGCTCCAGCCGGTCCGGATGGGCGGCAAAGAGCCGCACCGGTCCCAGGATCAGGGCGTCGAAGTCGACCGCGTTGTAGGCGTGCAGGCTGCGCTCGTAGTCGGCGTAGAGTCCGGCGAGTTGCGCTTCGTAATCGTCTTCGGCATGGCTCAGCGCTGCGGCGGGGTCGATCAGGTCGTTTTTCCAACGCGAGATCCGCTGCGCGACCGCCGCCGGGTTGAGCGCGTCGGGGTTGGCGGTGCCGCGCAGGTGCTCTTTGATCAGGGCTTCGCTGTCCTGGGCATCGAGCAGCGAGAAGCCGGGGCGCAGGCCGGCCGCCGCGTGTTCCCGGCGCAGGATATCCAGGCCGAGGGTATGAAAGGTGCAGACCGTCAGGCCCCGGCTGTCGCGGCCCCGCAGTTCTTTGGTGACCCGCTCACGCATTTCCCGCGCCGCCTTGTTGGTGAAGGTGACGGCGCAAATATGGCGCGGCGCGATGCCGCAGGCACCGATCAGGTGGGCGATCTTGCGGGTGATGACCCGGGTTTTGCCCGAGCCGGCGCCGGCCAGCACCAGCAAGGGACCCGCGGTGTAGCGGACGGCTTCGTCTTGGCTGGGGTTGAGGCCTTTCATCCGTGATCCGGGACACAGTGCCGAGTGAAGGGGAGAGAGCGTTCGATTATGCCCGAGCCCGGCCGGTATCGCGATGGATCGATGTCAGCCTCCGGGTAGGCATTTCGGCGCCTTTCGTACTACCATGGTCCTCTTTATCGACCAGGTGAAAACGCTCCCAGATGAAACACCGCGCCGCGCCCATTTTGCTGCTCCTGGCCCTGCTGCTTCCGGCATTTGGCCTCCCCGTGTTCGCCCAGGACCCGGCCCCGCCGGCGGCCGACGGTGCGGGCGGTTTCCTCCAGGCTCCGACGGTCGAGCCGACGCCGGTCGCCGGCGACGCGGTGGAGCCCGAGATCACCATCCGCGAGAGCGGCGATGAAACCATTTACGAGTACCGGGTCCGCGGGGCGCTCTATATGGTCAAGATTCAGCCGCAATTCGGGCCGCCCTATTTCCTCGTCGACACCGACGGGGACGGTACCCTGGACGTGCGCGACAGTTCGCCCAAGAATATCAGCATCCCGCAGTGGGTGTTGTTTACCTGGGATTGATGCGCCCTGGAATTCAAGGCTTCAGCCTTGTTTCCCCAGAGCAACGATAGAAACCTGGGACGCCGCGTGCGGCAGCCCAGGTGCTTCACCCTGCGCGGGGGCGCCCGCGCCAGGTGATTCGATGCAGCGCGACCCTCAGCCGCGCGCCAGGCGGGTGCGCTCTTTGTTCATTCCCTGCGGCGGGGGCATCACCGGTACCTGGTGGGTCAACCCCTGGTAGATCTCCGGCTGGGGCTCACGGAACATGACCCCGACCCCGGAGCGGCTGCGGTGTGTCACCACCGCCTCCAGCAGCCATTCCCTGCCCAGACACTCCAGCTCCAGTTCGATCAGGGTGCCGGTCGGCAGCGTGACATTACGCACCTCGAGGTACATGCCCTGATTGGACAGGTTGCGCCCCTGGGCACCCAGGAAGCGCCGCCCGCGGTACAGGATCTGGACCTTCAGGTCGATCGGGTGGCGGGCACTGTATCTGCGTTCGGCCATCATGATAAGCATCTCCTCCTTTCAGTTTATCCAACCTCTTTATTATCTTAGGTACGATAGTTGACAACGCCGTGCAGTTCAAATGAAACAATCGTGACGATGTGCCGGAGGCCGCGCACGGCGTCAGGACCCCGCTCGCCGCTTTTTTCTTATTTGACAGGCATTTCCACTGCTTCGATCCGCATGTCGAAACAGACTCTTGGTGGAGGGGCCGGGTTTGAAACCCGCCCCGAGGTCCGGTTATCACGTTCGATGGCGATAACTCAGGCGATCGTCGGACAGCAAGCGTCTCAGGTCTCCGCCAGGAACTCGTCCAGCACCGCGATCTGTTCGGGCGTATTCAGCGCGGGGGCGTGCCCACAGCCGGGGATGGTGACCAGCCGCGGCTTGGGACCCCGTTGGGTCATTTCCTCGGCGACCTGGGGTTCAACGAGGTCCGACTGGGCGCCGCGCAGGGCCAGCACCGGGCAGCTGATGGCGTCGAAGACCGTCCACATGTCGAAGTCCTGGAACTGCTCGGCGAAGACCCGCATCACCGCCGGGTCGTAGTGCGAGGAGATGCGCCCGCTGTCGCGTCGGCGCATGGAGGTCTCGGCAATCAGTCGCCATTCGGCGTCGGTCAGGCGGCCGAAGGGGGCGTAGACCGTGCGCAAGAAAGTCTCGAATTCGGTCAGGTTCGCGAATTCGGGGACGATGGTGACATAGGCCAGGATGCGCTCGATGGCCGACTGGTTGAGCCGCGGCGCCACGTCGTTCAGCACCAACCGCTCGATCCGCGCCGCCGTCTCTGGGGTGCCGGCCAAGGCCAGGCCGATCAGTCCGCCCATGGAGGTGCCGACCCAGCGGCACCGGGCGATGTCCAGTTGATCCAGCAAGGCGATGGCGTGTCCGCAATAGGAGGGGATGGTGTAATCGTCATCGGGCGTCGCCGACCAGCTCGACAGGCCGCGGCCGATGGTGTCGGGGCACAGCACCTGGTAGCGGTCGGCGAAATGGCGGGCCAGCGTATCGAAATCGCGGCCGGTACGGGCCAGACCGTGCCACAGCACCAGGGCGGGCGCCGCGGGATCGCCCCAGGTGGTCAGATGGATCTCGTGGCTGCCGATGGGCAGATAGCTGGAGCGTGGGACTGGCATCGTTTCATTACCCTTGGTAAAGAGCCAAGAACAAGTAAGCGTTGTGGTAATCGTAATCGAGTTTGTGTCAGGTTTGGCGGCCAGATCCGGCCTTGATCATCGTTCCGGCCGGCCGCGGACGCTCCGCACAGCGGACCCTAGGGTCACGCCGTGACCTGTCGGGTCCGCTGCGCGGACCGATGACCCTGCCGATCGCGCGGTGGCCGGATTTCTGACCTAAGGCCCCCGATCCGTCCCGGCGACGTAGCGAATCGAAATCCGATCTACAGCGGGTTGCTGGTGCGCGAATTGAATCGCTTATCCGATAACGACAACGACAACGAAGATCACAACGGTGCTTAAGGCATTTCCTAAGGGCCTGATTGAGTTTATTCGCTTACCCGGATCCGCCAGCAGTTGTGGATGCGCGGGTTGCGGGCGAAGTCGCGGGGTAGGGTTTCCGCACTGATGTCCACGATGTCCAGTTCGGGCATGGCCTCTAGGTCCATCCGAAAGCGCCGCAGGTTGTTGGAGAAGATCAGGAGCCCGTCCGGCTCCAGCAGTCGCGTCGTGGCGCGCAGCAGGGCCACGTGGTCGCGCTGGATGTCGAGTGTTTCGTCCATGCGTTTGGAGGTGGAGAAACTGGGCGGGTCGAGGAAGATCAGGTCGAAGCGGCGTCGCCCCTCGACCTGGCGCAGCCAGTCGAGTGCGTTGGCTTGGATCACTTCATGTCCCACGGTGGGGACTTGATTGAGCTCCAGGTTGCGCAGCGCCCAGTCGAGATAGGTGCGCGACATATCTACGGTGGTGGTGGTGACGGCGCCGCCGCGGGCGGCATAGACGGTGGCGCTGCCGGTGTAGGCGAACAGGTTGAGGAAGCGTTTGTCGGCGGCCAGTTCACCCAGCATCCGCCGCGTGTCGCGGTGGTCCAAGAAGAGTCCGGTATCCAGGTAATCCTCGAAATTGACGAGGAAGCGGTGGCCGCCCTCGGCGATCTCGTAGAAGCGGTTGGTCTCAGCCAAGCGCTCGTATTGGCTGTCGCCCTTCTGCTGTCGGCGCACCTTGAAGAATAGTTGGGTTTCAGGAATCTCCAGGACTTCCGGAATGACGCTCAGTGCCTCGCGCAGGCGGCGGCGCGCGTCGCGTGGGTCCACGGTGGCGGGGGCGGCATACTCCTGCACCAGCACCCAGCGCTGTTCGCCCTGGTAGACATCAATGGCGACGGCATATTCGGGCAAGTCGGCGTCGTAGAGCCGGTAACAGGAGATCTGCTGCTGGTCGCGCCATTTGCGCAGGGCCTTGAGGTTCTTGACGAGGCGATTGGCGAGCATCGTCGCACCGTCACCCCGTTCCTCCGGAGCCAGCACCCGGGGCCGACTGGAGACGGAATAACGCGGATCAACATCGAAATGCAACAGTCGGCACTCGATCGGGCCGTTGTACAGGGTGTGCATGCGGGTGGCGCGCAGGCCCATGTACTTGCCAAGGTCGGGATTGCCGGTGAGCAGGGCGGCGCGCCAGCCGGTGAAACGCTCCTTGAGCGTGGCGCCGATGCGGGCGTAGAGCGCGGGCAGGTCGGTGTCCGCGCCGAGTCGTTCGCCGTATGGTGGGTTGATGACCACCAGACCCCGGTCGCCTTCCCGCCCGGGGTGACAATCGGCCAGTTCGCGCCGCTCGAAATGGGCGCGCCCGGCGAGACCGGCCCGCTCCAGATTGGCCAGCGAGGCGCGGATCGTGCTCGGGTTGGCATCATAGCCGCGCAGTGACGGGAGGCGGTGCAGCCCGGCGTCACGCCGAATCTCGGCCTCTTCGATGAGCCGTGCCCAGATCGCCGGGTCATGCCCCGACCAGCCCAGGAAGCCGAAGCGCTGATGCAATAGGCCGGGTGCGATGTCCGCGGCGATCAACGCGGCCTCGATGACGAGGGTGCCGGAGCCGCACATGGGATCGAGCAGGTCGCCGCCCTCGGCGGCGATGGCCGGCCAGCCGGCGCGCAGCAGGATGGCCGCGGCCAGGTTCTCCTTGAGCGGGGCGGCGGCCCCTTCCTCGCGGTAGCCGCGACGGTGTAGAGAGCCGCCGGAGAGGTCCAGGGCAACGGTGGCCGCGTCTTGAAACGCATAGCAGTGGATCAGCAGATCGGGGTGATCCGGGTCTACGCTCGGGCGGCGGCCGCAGCGTCGCACGAACCGGTCGGCGATGGCGTCCTTGACCTTCAGTGCGGCGAACTGACTGTTGTTGGCCCCCGCCAGGATGCCGTCGAAGCGGACCGCGAAGGTTCGCTCGAGGGTCAGGTGGTCTTCCCAGGGGACTTCGATGGCGCCGGCATAGAGTGCTTCGCTGCCATGTGCCGCGAATTGCGCCAGGGGCAGCAGGATACGGTTGGCGACGCGCGACCAGAGGCAGGCCCGATAGCCGTCCTCTAGGGTGCCGGTGAAGCGCGCGCCGCCGCGCGCCTCGACCGCCCCGCCCAGACCCAGACGATCCAGTTCTTCGGCCAGCAGGCTGCCCAGGTGGAGCGGCGCGGTCGCAAAAAAGGTGTAACGCGACGGGGTACCCGCATCGGCGGTGCTCATTCGTTTCGTTTCATCAGGTCAGCCAGGGCCTCGAAGGGATTATGGGTGGTCTGCTTCGTTCCGTTGCCGATGCCCCCCGCCGCCCGGCCGCCGCGACCGGCGGCCAGGGCGGCGAGGTGTTCCTCGTATTTCTGGTGCTCGTTATCGTGGCAGTACAGACACAGGAGCTCCCAGTTGCTGCCGTCCGGCGGGTTGTGGTCGTGGTCCATGTTCTTATGGTGAACCGTCAGCTCGCGCAGGTTGCCGCGGTCGAAGGTCCGGCTGCAGCGTCCGCAGACCCAGGGGTAGAGCTTGAGCGCCTGTTCACGGTAACCGGCGGCCCGCTCATCCGTGGCCTTGCGGGCCTCCGCGACCACGCGGTCGAGTTTCGCCGTGTCGATCGGCTTGCCGGTCTTGCCGTGGCGCGGGGCGTCGGTGGGAGACATGGACCTAACCTCGTCAAGCCTGTTGGATGCCGGCCACGTACCAGTTGCCGTCTGGGCTCGCCCAGCCGTGCTGCACATGCCAGATTTCGCGGAAGTCCTGCGCCGCGCCTTGTTGGTCCTCGCGGATCAGACCGGAGAACAGGACGCTCGCGACGACTTGGTCGCCGTCGCGCCGCACCGAGACCAGTTCCGCCTGGAGACGGACGACCTCAGTGAACTGCGGACCGCTCAGCCGCGCCCGGTCGCGCTTGAGTTCCGCGCTCATTTCGGGGGTCAGATACTCCTCGAGATCGGCGAAATCGCCCTTATCCCAAGCGGCCTGGAGGTTGACGTAGTGGCTCTTGGCGCCGCCGACGAATTCGGCCCCGTTAAACCAGGTCGGGGCCTGATCAGGGGTCGCACTGCCGGACGGCGCCGCGCCGCCGCGGAGGGTTTGGGCCGACCCGCCGCCCGTCGCGCGCACGCCACCGCCCGGGGCGGTCCGGGCATAGGCCCCGGCACCGGCCGGCAGCGGGGTCGCCCGGCCGCGGCGCAGCATGCGAAACAGCATGAAGCCGCCGAAGACCAATGCGGCGATCATCAGGAAGTCCATGATCTGAAAGCCTTCAAAGCCGTCTCCGAAGAGCATGGCCGCCAGGAGTCCGCCCGCGGCAAGGCCGGCCAGCGGGCCGAGCCAGCGGCTGGCGCCGCTCGCCTGCGGTGCCCGCGCGCCGGGGCCCGCGGCCGGGGACTGGGTCGCGACTGGACGTTGGGCTGCGGCCGGGGGCGTTTGGGTCTGGGCCGGTGTGCTGTACTGCTTGCCGACATTGCCGCCGCTGCCCATGCGCCGGGCGTCAGCGGTTTGGGGCAAGGTCACCAGGCCGGCGACTAGCAGGGCCAGCACGGTAGAGAGGAGTGTGTTGAGCTTCATGGCCGTCTCGGGTTGTCAGAGGGTTGGGTGGAAGGTTGCGGGTGGCGTTGAGAAACGCGTTGATCTCATGCGGCGGTTGGCCGGTCCGGCGGCACGCGGGTTGGCGTGGCCGGTACCTGTTGCGATGCGTCGGCTCATCATTGTCTGCGGGTTTTGAATGCGGATTTCGACTTCGGCGATAGATAAGGGTTCCCGAACGTAAAACCACTCGTGGTGCGGTGCGATGGTCGGTCAGGTGTTCAGTTGCCTGGAGCAGGGGTTCCGTCCCCGGTACGGTCGGGTCGCCGCGGATTGTCGTGGGACCGCGCATGGTGCGCAACACCGGCCGCTGTCCACCGGATGCTGCCCGACGAACGGCCTGATCGGGGTGCCGCAACCGCGTTCGTCGCGGTTTTTGACGCGTTCGTCGCGGGATACTGGCTATTTCCGCGCCACTTGTTAGCGTTAAGGTAGAGGGAAATCGGCATACCGCAATTGCGACCGAAAAATAAAGACGCCGTCAGCGTCGTACAGCAGCTGGGAGAATTGATCAATGTACCACAATGTCCGTCCCGACTGGCATGACGCCGATTCTGGATCGTCCGTCTATGATGCCGATGGCCTGGGGCCTGACCTGGCCTACGCGGCGCGGATCAAGCACTTTCGCAGCCTGGGTCTGAGCCGTGCCTTGATCGGCTTGATTCTTGAGTTGGAGAATCTTCAACATGCCACAGTGTGTGCGGAGACCCGTTACGCGATGTTGCGCGTGCTGAAAAGAGCCGTTCTCCATGTGGCCGCGGCCTTGCCCAAGACGCTGCCAATGACGCGTCCAGCGGCGGGTGGTCCGACCCCCGAGCCCGGTCTCTCGCTGGAGCAGCGGCTGTATGCCGCGATGGCAAATAATTGTCTGCACCTACTGCACGAGCTGGGCCGTGGTCACACCGGCTACGCCGACAGTCTGGTACAGTCCCGTCAGTGGGCCGTGCGCAATGCCTTTCGGTTCCTTGGCAGCCAAATCCTCGGCGCGGTTCGCGCCGGCCATCTGTGGCCCGCGGGCGCGTGGCAGTCGCTGCACGAGTTGTTTGTCTATCTGGTGATGCGCGGCAGTGTGCGGCTGCACGGTGACGCGCTGGTGCTGAGTGACGACGACTTCGAGCCGGAGTCCGCCTACAAGCAACTGCTGCTGATCGGTCTGTTGGCGGAGCTTGTCGGGCCGAACCGTGTACAGTCCGACACGCTGACTCGGCTGGGTGTTTTGGCCAGGGACGCGCGGCTGGTCGAATCGGACGGGTTGGTGGGCGAGTTCGGACTCATCCTGGTCGAGGTGAGTCACGATCGGCCGCCGCGGCTGCGCGTCGGCAGCCTGGATGACCCGTTCCGCGGTTGGGTCCTGCGCGTCCCGCGGGAATTCGAGTCACTGGTCACGTCCTTGGAGCCCACGCGCCGTCATCGGATGGCGGTTGCCGCCTGATCGGCAGGCGACGGCTTCTCGAATTTCCGAATCGCGATTCGGTTTGCGTTGCAATGTGCAAGAGCGGTGGGTTCGGCCTGACCCGGTTCGTTCGCGTTGAGGATCTCAGGCCGGTTTTTCGCTCAGGGTCACCGCGAAACGGTGCCGCGGGATGCATCTTGCATATAAGCTAAGCTTTACGTTATGCAGTCCCAAAGCGGAGACCTATCATGATCCGGCCATCCCTGAATTGTTTACGACGTCGTCCTGTCCCGTGCCACCGGGTTTGGGCGGCGGCGCTCATGCTCACGCTCATACTTTTGTGCGCCGCCGCCGCCGCCGCCGCGGACGGTCTTGCGCAGGTTAAAGAGCGTGGCGTCCTGCGCCATCTGGGCATCCCTTATGCAAACTTCGTCACCGGTGCCGGGGACGGCATGGATGTCGAGTTGATGCGCGCGTTTGCGGGGCATCTGGGCGTGCGTTACGAATACGTGCAAAGCGATTGGGCCGACATCATCGGCGATCTGACCGGGCGCGCCGTCAAGAGCAAAGGTGACGACTTCGAGGTTGTTGGTAAGGTCCCGATCCGTGGCGATGTGATTGCCAACGGCATGACCGTGATCCCCTGGCGGACCAAGGTGGTCAGTTTCGCGGAGCCGACCTTCCCGACCCAGGTGTGGCTGGTGTCGCGGGCGGACCTGCCGGTGTCACCCATTGCGCCCGGCCCGATCCTTGAGCAGGATATCCTGGCCACCAAGGCATTGATGCCCAAGCGCACCTTGCTCGGCATGTCGAACACCTGCCTCGATCCAGACCTCTACGACATCAAGGCGACCGGCGCCAAGGTCTCGCTCTTCAAAGGAACCCTCAACGAACTGGCTCCGGCGGTCATCAACGGCGAGTCCGAGTTGACCCTGCTTGATGTCCCGGATGCCCTGGTTGCCCTCCAGAAATGGCCGGGGGAGATCAAAGTCATCGGACCGGTGAGTGAGCGTCAGGAGATGGCCCCGGCCTTTCGGCCCGGCGACAACGCGCTGCGCGATGCCTTCAACAACTTCCTGACACAGTTGAAGGCGAGCGGAGAATTCAGACGGATCGCTCTGGCTTACTACCCCTTTGTGGTTGACTATTTCCCGGATTATCTGCCGGAATCGCCCGCGGCGATTGCCGACTGACTGGCCGACCCGGCGCAGACCGGAGGTCGAGGCTTCTGCCGGACGCGGGCACCGCCGTCCGCTAAAGCGTCGGCCTCCAGTCGCGTCGCCCGGGTCCCCGGAGGTTGAGCCCGCGTGGTACGCAGTTCTTGGGAAATCGCCTTAAGGCCCCGTTCCGGTTGTCGGTTGTCCCCTGTCCGTCACGCTCCCCCGTCCGCCCGCCGCATCCCGTGATCACGGATTCGTCTGAGCGCGTCACTCCCTGATGGGAACGAATCCGCCAATCCGGCACCTGATCGCCGCCGCTTGAGGTTATGCTTAGCCGACAGTCGCTGCCCGCCCCCCGGCACCAACGGGTGGATGCCGGCCCGACGCGGCGCCCGTGTGTGCCTCGCGTTCAGCGACGACGAACAGCCATTCGTGCCGGAGTGCGACAACGAGTATGTACGAGCCCAAGTTGCGGGGTCCGTTGAGTCATCTGAGACCCAGGTATGGCGTTGCCACGATCCTGATCAGCGTCGTCCTGACGCTCTATGTCGGTTTTCTCCTGGTGGCCAACTACTGGTCAGCCACCAACCTGCGCCAGACGATGGTGGAGCAACGGCGCCTGGAGAGCGGGCGCCGCGTGGCGGCGCTTCAGTATTTCTTCAGCGAACGGCGCGACGATCTGGCCAATCTGGCCCTGTCCCGCGAGGTGGCCGGCTTCTTCGAGAATCGGGCGCTGGGGATGAGTATGCGCTATGGGCTCAGCCAGAGTCTGGTTCCCATCAACACCCGGTTCTCCGAACTGATCGATCGTAAACGCATCGGTGGTCGAGCAATTTACCAGCGGCTGGTCCTGCTCGATGAGTCCGGTGAGGTATTGGTCGATGCGGTCGATCAGGGTGCGGGCGACCCGCCCGAGCGTTCCTGGAAGTCCTTGCTCAGCCCTCGACACCAGCATGGGGACATCCGGGTGCTGGACGACGGACGGACGTTGGTGGTGTCCCTTGCGCATGACTTCAAAGGTGCGTATGCGGGGCAGCTTCTCGCCTTTCTCGATGCCGGTCTGGTGGTTCGCGAGGTCCTCAACCTGGGTCGGAGCGGCGACGATACCTCGGTGGCGACCATCGTCAATGGCACCCTGCTGGGTTTGGGCGGTGCCCTGAACCCCGAGTTGAGCCGCCTCGTGCTGACTCCCGACCTGGCGGACGGGAAGGTGTTCGAGTTCAGGGATGGCCCGGCGGGCGAGGGTGAGCGCATGATTGCGTTGGCCCGACTGGTCCCCAATACCGACTTCGTACTGCTCGACATCATGTCCGCGGTCCGCCTTCACGGCCGGCTGGAGCCCTGGCACCTGTTCTTCGGAATGGCTAGCCTGGCAGTGGTGGTGCTGCTCGGGGTGTTTCTCATCTTGCGGCTCAATATCCGCGCGGTGGCGTTGCAGGCGCACCTGCGCGAGAGTGGGCTGCGTGAGCGGGCGGTGCAGGAAAAAAACCTGCAACTGGAACAGGAGATACGTGAACGGCAGCGCGTGGAGAGCGAACTGCGCGATGCCAAAGAGGCCGCCGAGTCCGCCAACCGGGCGAAAAGCGAGTTCCTCGCCAACATGAGTCACGAGATCCGCACCCCGATGAACGGCGTCGTGGGGATGACCAATTTGCTGCTGGAAACGCGCATGGACCAGGAGCAACAGGAATATGTCAACGTGGTCCGGAACTCGGCGGACGCCCTGCTCAACGTGATCGACGACATCCTGGATTATTCAAAGGTCGAGGCCGGCAAGCTCAGCCTGAACGCGTCGGACTTCAGTCTGCGCGACCTGTTGGAGGAGCTGGCCGACATGTTTGCCGACAAGGTTGAGGGTCGAGAACTGAGCTTTGCCTGCATCTGTGACCGTCGGGTACCCGATTGGCTGCATGCGGACTCCGGACGGCTGCGTCAGGTGCTGATCAACCTGATCGGCAATGCGGTCAAGTTTACCGAGCGGGGGGAGGTGGAGGTGCGGGTGACCCTCGCGCCCGATGCCGCCGACGCGCCTCGCCTGCGCTGTGAGGTCCGGGATACCGGCATCGGCATCGCCCCGGACCGCCAGGGGCTTCTGTTCCAGTCATTCTCGCAGGTCGATACGTCGTTCACCCGCCGTTACGGTGGTACCGGCCTGGGGCTCGCTATCTGCCGGGCATTGGTGGAACTGATGGGTGGAACCATCGGCATGGAGAGTCGGGAAGGGGAGGGCTCGCGTTTTTGGTTCGAGTTGCCGGGCCGCCCGGCCACGGGCGTGCGTTCGGCGATGCCGCCGCCAATCGCCGGAGCACGGGTCCTGATCATGGACACGCTGGCCAGTTCACGCGAAGCGGTCATCGAGACCCTCGCTTATGAGGCGATCCCGGCGGTCGCCGTGGACGAGGTCGCCGGCGCCATGGATGAACTGCTGCTGGCGGAAGATCGCGGTGAGCCTTATCAGCAGGTCGTCATCATTCTGCGGGAACCGGCGGGCGAGGCTGACCGGCTATTGGCGTTGTTACCAGAGCAGCCCTGGCAACAGCCCCTGCGGATGCTGGTCCTAGTGGCACAGTCCCGGCGTCGCGACCTGCGGTTGGACGAAGCGATTCCGGTGCGCGTCCTGACCCTGCCGGTCCATCGGGCAGCCCTGCTGGAGGCGCTCGGCCTGCGCCGTCCGGAGGCGCCGCCAGCGGATCCGGTCGCTGTCCCGGTGCCAAACGATGAGCGGACGTCGATCCTCCTGGTGGAGGACAACAAGATCAATCAGAAGGTGGCGCTCGCGATGCTCGATAAGCTGGGCTATCAGGTGGATGCGGTGGACAACGGCGCCCTGGCCGTGGCGGCGGTAGGCCGTGAGACCTATCAATTGGTGCTGATGGATATCCAGATGCCCGAGATGGACGGTCTGGAGGCCACCCGGCGCATCCGCGCGGCGGAGGAGGCGGGAGCGCTACCGACTTCCGGTTTGCGGCACCTGCCCATCATCGCGATGACCGCCCACGCGCTGGAGTCCGATCGCCAACTGTGCCTGGAGGCCGGCATGGATGACGTCATCACCAAGCCGGTCAAGCCCCGCGTCCTGGGCGAGACCCTGGCGCGGGTGATGCGGGAATGTGCGTGAGGGTCAGCCGCCGAGCCGGGCGACGACGCGGTCGAGGATGACACGCGCCTCGGCGGCTACTTCGTTGGTGACTTGATCTTCAGCGAGTCCGAGCACTGTGATCGGATCCATAAAGTCGACCGCGGTTCGCTGCGCGGAGACTTCGCGAACGATCACGTTGCACGGCAGCAGTGCGCCCGCCATCGGCTGGGACTGGATCACCCGCTTGGCCAGGCCCGGGGCGCAGGCGCCAAGGATACGGTAAGCGCCGGTATCCTCGCCCAACTTAGCCTTGAGAATCGCCGCGACATTCACGTCGCTGACGATACCCAGCTTCTCTGCCGCCAGGGCGGTTTGCACCTGCTCCAAGGCCGCGTCGAAGGGCAGGTCGATCTCTACACCGAATGCATAATTCATGAGGGTTCTCCAGGAGTTTCAAGGCACGAGGCGATCGCGAGGTAGCGGCCTGTGAGGGGTGCAAGGTAGCACTTGCGACCCGGACAGGACACGCGAAACGTCAATTGCGATAACAGCGACGGCTTGCAGAAACGTGCGCGCTGTCGGGCCGGTGGTTCGGAGGGCGGCCTTGGTCAGGACGGCCATATCGCGTTCTGCACCGTCGCCGGTCCGCACAGCGGACCCTACAGATCACGGTTTTACCGTAGGGTCCGCTGTGCGGACCGCCCGCGGCCGGCCGGAACCATGATCAAGGTCCGTCCAGCGGACCGGATCGCGGCTTAGTTCGCCTTGGCCGCCGGCTGCTGCCGCATGGACAACAGCCCGGCGATGAGGACCGCTACCGAAACAATCAAGACCACGATCGAGGCCAGCGCGTTGATCTGCGGTGAGACGCCCATGCGGACGCTGGAATACACCACCATCGGCAGCGTGGTGGAGCCGGGACCGGCGACAAAGCTCGAGATCACCAGGTCGTCCAATGACAGCGTAAAGGCCAGCAGCCAACCGGAGAGCAGCGCCGGAGCGATCAGCGGCAAGGTGATACTCATATAGACCCGCAGCGGGCGGGCGCCCAGGTCCATCGCCGCCTCCTCCAAGGAGCGGTCCATCTGCGACAGGCGCGAGCGCACGACCACGGCCACGAAAGCGGTACTGAAGGTGATATGGGCGATGGTGATGGTGGTGAAGCCGCGCCCGGCCGGCCAACCCACCGTGTGCTCCATGGTGACGAAGAGCAGCAAGAGCGACAGGCCGGTGATCACTTCGGGCATGACCAGCGGTGCGGTCAGCAGGAGTTGGAAGCCGGTCCGGCCGCGGAAGTTGCCATGCCGCACCAGGGCGTTGGCGGCAAGGGTTCCCAAGATCACCGCGAAGGTGGCATTGGTGGCGGCGATGCGCACGGACAACCAGGCCGCGTCCAGCAGTTGGCGGTTGTGCAGCAATTCCCCATACCACTTGGTGGAGAAGCCGGACCACACGGTCACCAGCCGGGATTCGTTGAACGAATAGATCACCAGCAGCAGGACCGGGATATAGAGGAAGGCGAGCCCCACCGCCAGGAACAGATACAGCTTCCAGCGGCTGCGGTTCATAGCTCATCGCCTCCCATGCGTTGCTCCAGGCGCTGCATCATGACAAAGGGAACCACCAGAACGCCGAGCAAGCAGATGGCGAGCGCGGCGGCGAGCGGCCAGTCTTTATTGCTGAAAAACTCAGTCCAGAGCATTTTGCCGATCATGAGGCTGTCGGGGCCGCCCAACAAATCCGGGATCACGAACTCTCCCACGACCGGGATGAACACCAGCATGGAGCCGGCCACGATGCCGGGCAGCGACAAGGGCAGCGTGACCTTCAGGAAGGCCTTGAAGGGTCGGCATCCCAGGTCGGCCGCCGCCTCCAGCAGACTGAAATCGAGTCGCGTGAGGTTGGCGAAGAGCGGTAGGATCATGAAGGGCAGGTAGGAATAGACGACCCCGATATAGATTGCGGTCTGAGTGTGCAGGATGGTCAGGGGCTGATCGATGAGTCCGACCGACAGCAGCAAGTTATTCAGCAGACCGTTCGGCTTCAGGATGCCGATCCAGGCATAGACGCGGATCAGGAACGAGGTCCAGAACGGCAGGATGATCAACATCAGCAGGATGACCCGCCGCCGCTCCGGCGCGGTGGCGATGGCATAGGCCATGGGGTAGCCGATCAGCAGGCACAGGATGGTACAGACCAGGGCGACCCAGAGTGAATTGAGGAAGGCGGCCAGGTAGAGTTCGTCACTGAAGACCGTGACGAAATTCTGGAGGTTGAGCCGCACCTGCAGCACGCCCTCGTCGACCCATTCCCACAGACTGGTGTAGGGGGGTTGGGCGAGTGCCGTCTCCGCCAGGCTGATCTGCAGCACGATGGCGAAGGGTGCCAGAAAGAACAGCCCCAGCCACAGATAGGGCGTGCCGATGTTCACGACCCGCGCCAACTGCCGGTCGCGCAGGTGCAGCCGCATAAGCAGTTCCTGAATCATAGGGTTCTTCCCTTGGCGGCTTGGCGCCTTGGCGTGACATGCTTCTTGTGCGTGAACAATTCGCCTTACTCCGTCAGGACCACACCGCTGGTGGGCGACCACTCCATCGCAACCTCTTGTCCCCAAGTCAGGGCTTGCTCGGTCCGCGGGTGGACATTGGTCAGTGTCATCTCCACCAGCATGTCCGGACTCACCCGCACGCGGTAGATCGAGACGTCCCCCAGGTAGGCGATGTCTTCGACGACACCCTTGACCTGGTTGGTTCCATTCTCTTGATAGGTCGCACAGATTTGCAGTTTCTCCGGACGGATCGCGACCGTGACCGGAGTGCCGATGGCGTGAGGGTGCAGGTCGCGCATGTGCAGTCGCCGACCCAGGCTGGATTCGATCAGCACCTGGTCGTCCTGCGTCTCCACCACTCTGCCGTCGAACAGGTTCACCAGGCCGATGAAATCGGCGACGAAGCGGTACTCGGGGTATTCATAGATGGCGGTGGGGGTGTCCACTTGCAGGATCTGGCCGGCATTCATGACCGCGATGCGCGTGGACATGGTCATCGCCTCTTCCTGATCGTGCGTGACGGTCACGAAGGTGATGCCGATGCGCTCCTGGAGGTTCACCAATTCAAATTGCGCGCTCTCGCGCAGGCGCTTGTCCAGTGCACCCAGAGGTTCATCGAGGAGCAGAAGTTTGGGGTGCTTGGCCAGGGTGCGCGCCAGCGCGACGCGCTGGCGTTGGCCGCCGGAGAGTTGATCAGGCTTACGTCGGCGCAACTCCGAGATCTGGAGCAGCGCCAGCATTTCGCCGACCCGTTCCGCGCGTTCCTTGCGCGGCATGCGGTCTTGCTTCAGGCCGAACTCCACGTTCTGCTCCACCGTCATGTGGGGAAACAGGGCATAGGACTGGAACATCATGTTGACCGGCCGGGAATAGGCCGGGATATCGGTCACATCAGCCCCGTCGATATAGATGCGCCCGGCCGAGGGCCGCTCCAGCCCCGCCAGCATGCGCAGCAGGGTGGATTTGCCGCAACCGGAACTCCCCAGGAGCGAAAAGAACTCGCCCTGGAAAATGTCCAGCGACACATCATCGACCGCGTAGACGTCACCAAACTTCTTGGTGACATGGTCGATCCGCACATAGGGTGCGGCCTTGGGGTCCTGCCAGGGTTCCAGTTTGCGCCGTTC